>Ga0247609_10000754_pt1 | contig 42660 bp, 60 predicted proteins | sample 172DNAGHGlowgp2_FD_193487 | JGI IMG/M metagenome (GOLD analysis project Ga0247609, IMG submission 193487) | Sheep rumen microbial communities from Palmerston North, Manawatu-Wanganui, New Zealand - 1728 DNA GHGlow gp2 | ecosystem: Host-associated > Mammals > Digestive system > Stomach > Rumen ... | reverse complement strand
TGACTAAAAAGCGAATCTGCAAAACTATATGCTTCACTAGCACTAAAGTTACTGAGAAGATTAGTTGGAAACAAAAACGTCATATTGCTCTCCTTTACTTGTCCATGATTTCAATAAATACGCACAATAGCAGACAAAAAAATAAAATATAAAAAAGACATATAACAAAAAGTATAATGTCTATAGGCGATTTAATTTTATCATATAAAATACCTTCTAAATAAGGAAGCACAAAAATGTTATACGGTGCCCAGCAGCACAAAGCCTCCTAAACGGATTTTCCTCTTTTGCCCACCATTTCATGGTATAAAACATAACTGCTAAACTTAAAATAGAAAGTATAATTTTTATTAAAGTAGAAACAATTTCTATAAACTCTGTATCATATCTACCAAGTGTATAACTAAGTAATGAAATACAAAATGGTATACAATAGCACAAAATTTTTCTAAGCATATTATTCTTCTTTAGTCTACTTGGCTTTTATTAATTAATGAATTAAGAAGCTCTACATTTTTCTTAATCATTTTATAAGTGTTAGTAAGGCTTTCGATTTTTCCCTTTCTATATCAGCATCCACAATAGCACCAGATTCTTTCAAATCTTCTATAGTTTTGTTAACTACTTTTTCTTTTGAAGCATCTCCTACAACAATATCTGCACCGCATTTTCTTGTATCTAAGAACATTTCACATTGTCATACTTTGTCTCCTTTAAGAGTTTCTTCTCTGTCTATATAAAACACCACAGAATTGAAAGGTTCTTTTGCATAATGTCCAACTAAATTAGATTCATTGTTATGATTGCTAAATGCTATAGCAGCAGCCTTCATAAAAGTTCCCATATTTTTGAATGGATTCTTTTATATTTGCCCTTTGGCTTTTCTTTATATAGAGCTTCTGGGTTTGTAATTTTATACCAAACACCTTCATAATATTCAGAGTTTCCAATTTGAGTAAACATTTTATCTTTAATAACCATAAATAACTTCTTTTGAATTTAAGTCTTTAAATGGAAAATATTTAAAGGCTTATTTTGCTTAGATTTCCATTTCGTTAAACTTTTTTTCTAAAAGTATTTCCTCTTCTTCTCCGCCTTCATCTTCTACTTCCACTCTTAGTTTACCACTTGTAATTCTTTTAATCAACTCTAGCAAACTACCCATACTCATAGCTACATAAGTAATTTCATTATCTACTTTGATAGTTTTATCAAAGTATTTTTTAGCTTTACTAGAATTAAGAATTTTTCTAATCTCACTATAACCCATTCTTCTACACTCCTTTTTTAGCTTTACTAGAATTAAGAATTTTTCTAATCTCACTATAACCCATTCTTCTACACTTCTTTTTTAACTTGAAGAAGTTTCAGTCCATTTTTAAAAATTTATCGTGTTTAGTGTCTATCTCTCCAAGAGTTTTAATTCCATTGTTAGTAAAGAATTTGTGGTCAAGTGTTGCTCTTATCTTAGTATTATCACTTAAAGTGATTTCATAAACTTTCTTATGACCAGTCTTATATACATCATAATTGTTTGTAAACCTTTTCTCACCTTTAGAATTAACATAAGCTATTTTATCTACTTTAGGATTAAGTTTACTTATTTCTTTCTTTCCATCTAAAGTATCTACATTCTGGTAATAAGGCAAACAGCTTCTTATCATATTAGATACTTTAGGAACAAAGTCTAAGTATTTTTTATACTTAATATAAAAATTATACTTTACTGGATTTTCTTGTCTATATTTAGACATGTTTTCTTCGAAACTTAAATCAGCATCCAAACCTTTGCAAAAATCGTTAGTGTCTTTATAACTAACACCCAAATATCTTAATATATCTCTAATAGCAGAAGACATACCAATAGTAGTATATGTTCCTACAGAAATAACTCTTTCTTTTCCATACTTTTGTTTAAGATATTCTTTTACAAGAGGTTTGCCAGCTGTGCTTACATCAGTATCTATATCCAGACCTCCTCCACCACCTACTTTAGTCTGTTTAAGTTCTATAGGCTTGAGTTCTGTCAATTCTTTAAGACCTAATACTACTGGTAAGATATAGCCATCTGACAAATCATTTTTCTTATTAAGTTCTTCTATTTCATCAACTAAATTAATATTATTTTCGTAAGCTATCTTTGCTTTTGATAATTCTTCGTAGGCTCTGTGCTTATAGTCTGGATTATTTTTAACCCATTCTAAAGTTTTGTTCTTTAATTCTTCAAAGTCCATTATTTCTTCTCCTTCTAAAATTATACCTGTTGCCATACTTTTTTTCAAATATTTTTATATACGGCAGCATATCGATTTCTCTCAATACAAGAATATTGTTCTCTTTAATGCATTCCCATTTCGCTTTCGCTTTTTCATCGTCGTGTCTATAAGGGTCTATTAATTCTCCTTTGCTATTAAAGAATTGGTCTCCTTTAATTTCAACATACCTATCCAAGACCTTGAAGTCTGGAAAATATCTATGCTTTTTATTAGAAGAAACATACCAGAACTGTTTGTCAGTAGGCTGATAGACAAATTCAATTCCTAAATCCTTGCAATAAGAATAATAACACATTTCCCAAGAAGAGTCAAACCAAATTTTAGAAAATTTATACTTTAATGCTCTTTTTTTTCTAGCTTCATTAGATTGCTGATAAGATTTTACGCCATAGTTTTCAAAGCAAGTGTTTTCTTTCTTTTGCTTAATATCTTTATTTTGGGAAATATTTTCTACTCCGTATTTATTCTTGATGGTGCTTTTATAACTATTAAGAAGGAAGGAAGATTTGACTCCATAGTTTTTCTCAATAGTTTCTATTTTCCTTTTTTTAATTTCTTCGTTTTGAGAGATGTTATCCACTCCATATCTTTTCTTAATAGTTTCTTTAGTAGAAGACAATAGAAAAGATTTATCAATTCCGTAATTTGAAATCATAGTGATAGATTTCTTTTTTTTGATTTCTTCGCTTTGAGAAACGTTTTCAACACCATATTTCCTTTTACAAGTTCTTCTTCTCTTTTCAGCCTTTGGAAGCAATAAATGCTCTTTAATCTTTTCTACGGTTAAAGGCGGATAGAGTATTCCATTTTTCTTTATACCGCCTTGTAATATTTCTTTGGGTATATTTACATCGTGGTCTCGGTGCATTAGATTACAAATTTCTTTAATTGTCTTATAACCTAATGCTTTTAGTTCATTTGTTTTCATTTAATTCTTAACTGTTTTTTTAACAACATTGCATTTCAGCCAAAGACTCATAACCTATTTCAGAAGTTATAACTCTCTGTATTGATTTTTGCTCTGACGGCTTTATAGGAGATTCCTTATATTCCCACCCTTCTGCACCGTCATATTCAAACCTTTCCAACCACCAATCTTTGCCAACAACTTTTAAGTCTGTAGCAACTTTTTGAGAACCATAACCACTATCATACTCTTTATTTGCCAACAACTTAAAATCTTCAATACTGATTGTAAATTCAGAACCACCAATCCACAAAACATCTTCCCACGTTTTGTTATATTTCATAAGTTGTTTTGTTGTTTCTTGCAATAAATTACTCATATTCTTGCTCCTTATACACTCTGATATTCAAGCGATTCCATTACTGCAATATTTCTTTCACTAGGTTCAATTTTCAAACGTTTACAAAGCTTAATTCTCAATTTATGTTTTGTCGTTGTGAAAATGACGTTTGCCAACTGATGGCAGAATGAATTAACTACCATTACAAAAGCTATCTTAATCAATTCATTCATTTTGACCTTATCAATCAAAATCGAACCCATGACGATAAAAAATCCGCTTATCATGTTGAATGGAATCGATTCAATGAAGTTTGTTTTCATTGACCGTATTTCACTAAAGACAGGTGTTTTGCCTTCATCTATGCTCTTTCTGACCCTATCAAATTCTTTCTTATACTCAACCAAATCCTTAGATTTTTTCAAAAACAAATAATACAATTCTATACTCCTAGTTTATTTCCAAAATTTTGGAAAAAACATACCACTTGCTTTCCAGCTTTTTCAAAAATCCCATACATACAAGCTCATCTCCTTTTTTTGCTTGTATATTTCTCTTAGAATTAAAAATAATAGGAGGAAATGGTTCTTCTATTTCTAAATAATGCCAATTATTATTTAGTTGTGTAGGCTCTACAGATATTAATCCTTTAACAGTTAAAAAGTTGTCTACAGTATGCTTCTCATTTTTCTGAACTTGCTTACTAAGAATAGTCCATTCATCGTTAATTTTTGTAAGTTCTCCAAAACCGAATATATACTCGTCTTTGAAATCTGGTTTCTCTTTAACTAAGACTAAAGGACTTTCGCCAGTAAGTGGAAGATAATTATATCCACCACCTACATCTACTGTATCACCTTCGATTTTTCCAAAATAGGCAACAGTATTAAACACTTTTAACCTCTTACAGTTCCACTATCTGACTTGTCAGAAGAATTGCTTAAAGTAGTTTTCCATTTTTCAACAGAATCTCCAGTATAGTTTCCATCATAACCTCTTACAGTTCCAGTGCTTCCAAAGCCACTATCTCCTCTGTCTGTTTTGATTTCAAAATCATCTACTTTATTAATAGAAAAAATGTTTGGGATAAGAGTTGGAATTACTTGTGCTACTTTTCCACCTTTAGCTATTGTAATAGACTCATTAGAGAAATTGCAAAGAATAACTTTCCACTCTCCAGTATAGCCTTCGTCAATTATTCCTCCGATAGGGAATACTCCATATTTAGAAGCATTGCCACTTGTTCCTTCTATTTTAAGCTCTACTTTCCAATCAAATTTATCATTAAAATTAGTAAACTTCGATTGGCATGCAATTCCTAATGGAATAACCATAAAAGACTTAGGTTCTATTATGTATTCTTTTGTAGAATACAAATCTAGTCCCGAATCATTATCATGCTTCAAACTTGGTAAAATTGCATCTTTATCTAAGAGCTTAAAATTTAATTCAATCATATATTTACTCCTTGTTTAAGATTATACAATTTTCTCTTTTTAAAGTCAAAAAATAAGTTAAATAGGAGGTATGTAAAATTTAAATATTATGAACTATATAGATAGATTAAAAGAACTTGAAGAATTTGATTACAAAAATTTAATTTTTGAAGATGAAGATGATGGTGATAATCCTAATAATGAAATAGTTAATAAGTCGTCAAATGGTAATGAAGACGACATTGGCAAAGGAGGAGACGAACCAAGTAGTTCTCAATTAATTAAAAGTCCTCTTGAATTAGATGCTTTTGCAGATTTTTTAGGCAAATTAAACTCTATTTTAAAAGAAGTTAAAAAATATAAATCATATCAAGTTTTAGCAATAGCTGATGAAGCTATTCGATTTCAAAATAATCTTAATAAATATTCTCTTATGAGAATATTAGATTCTATAAATAAAGTTTTAAAAATTAAAGAAAGCAATTCTTTTGGAATTGATTTTCCATTACTTTATTTATATTTTTGTTTTATTTCATCAAGTAAAAAATTTCTTCTCTTAAAAGAAGGAACAATGGCTTATTATAAAGTAAAACTTTATTTAAAAGACGTTTCTAGTGAAACTTTAAGCAAAATAAAAAATAGTGGTTTTTATAATATTGATGAAAAACAAGAGAAAAATTATATTTATTTTACTCCTATAAAAGATGAAATTGTTTTTGTAAAAGAATTGCAAAAACAAGAATACAAAAATTTTTTTAATGATGATAGAAAAATCGCAGCTACGATTGATTATAGAGTTCCTGACTTTAGCAAAGAAGATAGTATAGACTTTAAAAACGAAGCTGAAAAACTACAAAAAGCTCTTAATGCTACTTTAGCTGAGACAAAAAAGCAATATGATAAAACTCACAAAAAAAATGAAGAAGAACTTAATGGAAGTAAGAGCAATGATATTGTTTCTTTTGTAAACAAAAATCTTTCTAATGATAGCTCTTCTGCTAATAATATTACTTCTGGAGGTGATTCTAGCGGTGACAATCCTTCTAAAAACAATCTCAAAAGTGGTAATCCTTCTAAAGATAATTCTTCTCCTAAGAATAGTAATAGTTTAAACACAAAAACTAAAACTTTGTATGGTTTACCCGTTGAACTTCCAGATGATATTAACAAAGAGAATGTTAACAGCTTCTTTGAAAAAATTAAAGATTATATCAAAGTAATAAAAGATAAGCATATAGAAACCATAAAAAATAGACTCAAAAGCGATGAAGGACTTTTCTCTATTAAAACAGAAGACGCTATAAAAAAACTTTTCTTTAATAACAATATTGTTATTAAAGAGGTTTATGACTTTGTATCTGCTGATGGTAATACAGATAAACTTAAAGCTATTACTGATGAAGCCGAAGACATAATTAAAACAGCAAAAAACAAAATATTTGATTTGTTTGGAAATATGAAATCTACTTCTAATTACAAGAAAAGAATCAAGCTTGAGAGTCAAATAGTTAAAGAGCTTGATAATGCTGCATATCAAGTTTCTAAATGTCTTGGAAAAATAGATAGTATGTCTTTAAGAAACAACCTTCAAACTATTTATAATAATAGCAAAAAAAAGGCTATAAAAGACGATAAGGAATCTGCTAATACTTATAAATATTCTCAATTAAGTAGAGTAGTTGATAGTATTTTAATGTCAGACGAAGCAATTACTCCAGAAGCAAAAATAGCTCAATATTATATTTGGAATTTGTTAGACACAAATCCAAGCGTTCAACAACTTTCTAAAAATTTAAGTAGCGATTGGGCTTCTAAATATATTGGAACAAAGAGTGATATGTTGTATGTTCCTTATCCTTCAACTATTGTGTTGACAAGAGATAGTAAAGGAAGTGTCGTAATAGATTTTACAAAATTAAAGATAACGAGTTTCCTTACTCCTAAAGATTTGCTTTCTAAAAAGCTTTTAGGTGTTTCAATAGGAAATAACTATGAAGAATTAGCAAAAGTTCTTATAGACTGGTATAAAGAAAAAGATGGAGTAAATCTAAAAGTAAAGACAGAAGCAAAAAGTTATTTAAATCGTTATAAAGTTCTTAGTAGTTCTATGACTGTGAACTCTAATTCTTCTATAACAACTGAAAGTTTAACAGATTTCGTTAGAGGTTTAAATACAAAGCGTATTTGGAAAAAGAATAATAATGGTTTTACTTTAAATAAAAGTGGCAAAAAGCTTAGTATTGTCCAGAATAATGTTATTAACGAATTAGCAAAACTTACTGATGATAGCGTTAAAGCATTAACTCCTCAAAACATTGCTTTAGCACAAGCTTTTTACAATCATTACCTTGTTATAGAAAATGGAGAAGCTTATCTTTATACAGCAGATGGATATAAAGAAAAAATTAACAATCAAGCAAAGCAACAAGCTGTAGCAAATCAAAATGGAACAGGACAACAGCCAGCTGTAACATCTTCTATAGAAATTTTTAAGAAAAAGTTATTTAGTTAAAAAATAAAAAAGGCTACATATTAATATGTAGCCTTTTTCTGTTATTTACTTATTACACTAAAATTATTTTCATCTCTTTTAATAGTAATCTTATTTTGTAATTCATCTTCAAAAAGTGGATTATGAGATACAATAAATATTTTAAGGTCTTTGAAACCTTTAAGGATATTTACCATAGCTTTTATACCTTGATAATCCAAGCCTTTATCCATTTCATCTAATACAAGCAAGTCATTATCATTAGAGAAGTAAATTCTTGCAACATCAAACAAAGCAAAGTTTATAGCTAATTCTGCTTTTTGTCTTTGACCTTGTGAGAAGGCTGTAAAATCTACTTTATTTTCATCCATAGTAATTTTACAATCTAAGTTTTTGTCAAACTCTATTGATACATTTTCTGTTGTAAAGAAAAATGGCAAATATTGTTTAACTTTTGTATTAAATAAATCAATCATTTGACCTATAAAGTATTTTTTAAATCCAGAAGATTTATTAGAAAACTTTGTATACAAATAATTGTAATATTTAAGGTCTTTATTACACTGTTCAAACTTAACATTAATCTTATCAAGTTCAACACTCTTATCAGCAATCTGCTTCTTTAGACCTTCCACATAGGAAGCATTAAATACACTTTTTTTAGATGCTTCAATACTTGAAATCTCTTTTTCATATTCTATTTTTTTATTGTTTAGAACCTCTATCTTACTTGATATAGATTTAATTTCGTTTTCTGTATAAATAGAAATTTCAAGTTTAGAAAGTTTATCAGTAAGTTCTTCTTTAAGAAGCTTATATTCTTCTCTTTTTTGGGCATTCTTAACATTAAGCTCGTTAATTTCGTTTACATGTTTTTGAGCATTGATAAATTTTTCTCTTATTATTAAAGCATTTCTAAGGAAGTTCTTATCAAGCTTTTCTTCTATTTGTTTAGAGTTAGATAAAAGCCATTCATAATCATTCTTTGCTTCTTCAAGTTTAACTTTTGTATCATTTGCGGCTTTCTCTAATTCTTCGTTTTCTTGCTTTATGTTATTTATTTCATTTTCTGCTTTTTCTTTTTCGGCGGTAACAAAATCTGCATTTACAGTTTGACCACAGAAAGGACACTTATTGCTATTCAGCTTTAAAATTTGATTAGATAAAACTTCTAACTTGCCCAGATTAAGATTAATGGTATCATCAAAAGATTTAAGGTCTTTCTTATAGCCTTGTATCTCTTTATTTTTTGCTTCCATTCCATCTTTTCTTGCTTTAAGAGTTTCAAGATTTTCTTCATAAAGCTGTTCCTTTTGATATTCTTTATCAAAATCTACATTAGCATAGCTGTTTAATAATGCAACCTCTTCCTTTGGTATTATTTCTACAAGATTTTCTTCCTCTTTTTCTATTTGTTTAATTCTTGATAGATATTCATTTTTCAAAGGTAGATTATTAATCTTCTTCTTTTCTTCATCTATGTTTATAAGTTTAAGCTCTTTAAGCCTTTCGTCTATTTCTTTTATTTTTGATAAAGCATTCTCTTTGTTTTGCTTCATCTCCAAGAGTTTTTGCTTTGCTGAAATAAGATAGTTATTAGAAGCTGAATTAATTGCAGCGATTTCAGCTTCTATATTAGTTTTCTCTTTATCTACATCTATTTTTGAAGATTCAACTTCTTTAATAATTTTTCCAATAGTAGTGTAAATAAGATTTATTTCTTTTAGAGAAAGAATGTTCTCAAAAACAACAACTCTTTCAGTTAAAGATTTAGAGAGAAAAGCAGAATACAATTCCGAACTAAAAACGCTTGAATTAGTAAATCCTATATAAGGAATTTTAATAACATCTTGAATCTTGTTATTAGTTTCTGGGATTGTGTGTCCACTTATATCTACATCATTTTTAAAGAGATAAACAGAATTTCCATGAGTAGAATGTTTTCTATATCTAATAACCTTATATACATCATTATCTATTGTAAATTCTACACCTACTTTACAATCCTTACCTATGTAATAATTTACAACTTCATCTGCTGTAGGAGTTCTATATTTTCCATATAAAGCAAAAGAAAGAGAGTCAACAATTAATGTAGTTTTACCATTTCCATTATTCCCTAAAATACCAGTTATATTGGCATTGCCTAGTTTTAGAGTCTGTTCGTTTGGACCATATCTAAAGAAGTTCTTAATTGTGATTTCTTTAATTTTCATACTTTTTCTCCTATCTTCGATACAATATTCTTAAAGTATTCCAAGAGTGTGTTTTTATCTAAATCTGTTTCTTCTGTCTGACTTAAATATTTTACAGCAGAACTTATAATGCCTTCATTAACATCTATATTAGTATTTTCATCTATCACTTCTGTAGGTTTATTAAATATAGGATTAACTTCTAAAGCACCTTTTTCTATAAGTATATCTCTAAGCTTAACAAAATTTTCTACCTTGTTAGTTATATTAACATACACTATTTTGTTTTTATAGTCAAAATTGGAATTAAAATCTTCGATTTTAATTTCCAAAAAATCCGGACCTTTATTATAAGGTATCAAATCATAAGTTAAGTTATCTAAGTCTACAACAGCAAAATAGTTTTCTTTTCCGCCTTCTCCTTTATTTGTTGGATAGGGAGAACCTACAAACAAAAAGTTGTCTTTATTTTGCTTATGATGCAAATGACCACTTACAACTAATCTGTATTGGTCAAACATTCCACTTGCAAAAGTTTTACTATCTACTTTCTTATTAGGATTATAATAGAAACCTTCAACTTCTAAATGACCAAAAAGTATTTGTCCTTTGTTAGGTATTTTGTCTGGGTCTTTATTATAAGACATAAAATCACAGTCAACACCTTCTATATTAATAGTTTCGTAATCTTTTACGAAATGAGAAAAAGCTTTAAAAGTTTCTACAAGAGTAGAATTTCCTTCTTTATCCTTTTTTTCATGATTACCTATGATAGAAAATAATTTAACTGTTTCAGCCAGTTCTATCATTTTGTTAAAAACGGGAACAAAACTCTTAGATTGACATTCTGTAGTATCGAAGAAATCTCCAAGATTAACAGCGTAATGAATATCGTTTTCTTTACAATAATTGATAATATCATCAATGAAATTGATTACTGTTATAGTCCTTAGCTCATCTTTTTTTAGGTGCAAATCACCGAAACATAAAACCTTAGCCATGTTAACTCCTTGTTGCTTAAGTATAAATTAAAAAAAGGTCAAAAGTCAAGATAATAGTATGACACTTGAACAATTATTAGAACAGAACTTTTTTAAAATTAAAAAACCTAAGAAAAAAAAGAAATACAGAAATGCACAAAAAATCAAAAAGAAGAAATCATGGACTGAATTTAAGCAACCTAAGCCAGAATATCATATAGAAACATATCCTGACCTTTTCGATTATTAAAAAACATTATTAAAAAAACTACCCATAAAGCATAATTATATTATGACATTGTAGATAATTATAGTGGTGATAGTTAGTATCATTACTATAACTCCTTTAAATAGGGCTTTTTTAGCCTTAGTCAAATCTTTTCTTCGATAGCGAGCATAAACGCTCGCTATTTTTTGAGGTGCTTATATGAGAAAATTTATATTTTATTGTTTGTTTGTATTATCATGCTGTTTTTCAACATCAGCAGAAAAAAAAATAAATGGGTCAGTGTCTTATATAAAAGGCAAAGTAGAAATTTCAATCAGCAACAAAGATTGGTCTACTGTTAAAAATACTACAATTTTGGAAGAGAAAGACTGGATAACTACTGGATTTAATAGCAAAGTCATTTTCTTTTTCGACGACGTTTCTGTAGAGCTTGGCTCATTTTCAAGAGTGCAGGTATTAAAAGCTGTAGAAAATAAAAAAAATTCTACTACTCGTTTTAAAGTAACAAAAGGTAGAGCTACATTTGAATTATCAAAAACTCACGAAGAAAAGAATCAGCTGGCAGTAGATTCTGAAAGTTTTACTGCTTACGCTACTGGAACTAAATTCACAGTGGATAGTTTAAATCATGTAACGGTGTTAACTGGTAGCGTCAATACTTATAAGACAAAAGATTTTGATAAATATCAAGATTATTTCTTAGGCGGAAGACCTACAACAGAAGAAGAACCTATTAAAGCAATAAAGAAATATACAGATAAAACATTTAAACAACCTCAAGATAATCAGCCTTGTATCATTATAGATGATAGAAAATATTTTGATATGCCAAAGAAAGATGGCGAAGAACATTGTGACGACGAAAACCATGAAGATAATCACAATTATGACCATGAACCAAATCCAAATAGCCCAAGCCCAAACAATAGCATGGACCATATTTTTTAATATAAACACTAGGAGAAAAGAATGGCAGAATTGATTTCCTTGATAGACAAACATCCAATAGGAACAGCGGTTGTATTCTTTACTATCATTGGAGTTATCCTTTATGTTTTTAAAACAAGAAATATAAAAATAAGAGGGGTAGAAATAACTAGTCCAAATAAGCAAAATGAGCAACTTGACATAAGCAGAACAAGTGAAATGTATATAAGAACACTATCAAATGTTATTTCACTATCTGTAAGTCATGGATATGATAAATCTATAAAACGACAAGAGCTTTTTGATACTCAAATGAGAGAAGCAAAAAGCCACTTTGAAGGTATTAAAAATAGGATTCTGTTAAACGACAAAATTAAAGATAAACAAGCGTCTATCAAATATATAGAAACATTATTGGAGGATGCTTTTGATACAACTGTATATGCTACTTTAAGAAGTATATTTAAAGAAGATAAGCTTTCTCAAAAAGACAAAGCTAAAATCAAAGAAGAAAATGAAGCAAGAATAGATAGTTTGGGCGATAATATAATTCGCAAGCTATTAAGCTATGGCGATGTTAAAGATGAAAATTTTAACATTGTTATAAAATCTTTGGAAAAAGAAAAAGGAACGATAAAGGACATGGCTTACGCTTCTTTGGAAAAAGGTTGCGATTTAGCAGTAGAAGCAGAAATAGAATTGCAGAAATCTGAGGAAGAATTTAATTCTAAGATAAAGCAATCATTGCTAAATATATATTCTAACGAAAAAAATTTGCCTAGCAATATACCAGACGCATGGGATAACACTATGCCGCCAAACGATATAATAGGAGGTGAATAAAATGTTAAACTTTTATCTTGCTTTTGAATGTTTGCTGTTCGTTTACTTCTTTATAAATATTTTGATTAATAAAAAAGATAAAAGCTTTACCGCAGCTGGAATATGTTTGCTTTTTAGCATTATATTTTTTATAGCATCTACTTTTTTAAATACTTACTATTCTTTGTTTGGAGATGCTTATGGATTTTTACTTTCTGTAAAGAGCATTTTATTTATAGCAGCTTTAATTTATTTGCAAATATATTTTTACAAAATAGCTAAAGGCTTGCCATATAAAAATAATTTAACAGTAGTAAGAAGAAACACCAAAAATCATTTTTTTGTAAAAAATACTTTTTATTTAACAACTTCTATAGAGTTTCTTTTACAATGTATATGTATACCTTTATATACAAACACACTATGTTATATAAGATTGTATGAAATAATACCAGCTTTAGCTTTGGGAGTATTTTTGATTTACCAGCTTTTAATTTTACCTAAAATTGGAAATAAAGCAATTATGGTTTTTTGGCTAGTTTCTTCTTTCTGCGAAATGATATTTTTTATAATTTTCTTTATGGAAAACTTTTTTGTAAAAGAATACACAATATTACTTTTACTTAAAAACTTTTTTAAGATTCTTCAATTAATATTTTTATTGAAGATAGTTTTTTATAATAAGAAAGTTTTAAAGGGGTGTTTTGATGATTGAACTTATTACAATTTTGTCAATAATTGCTTTGTCTATAATAGGCTATGTTTGTAGCTTTTTTGATTTTTACCAAATGTTTAATGCTTCATACTCTACATTAGTTGTCTTTACTATTTTTGCTAGAGGATTTTTAGCAATAACTGAAAATAGATTATTGAATAGCAAAAAAAGAACTTTAATGGAAGCATTGCTCTTTGTGTTAGTAATTGAATGTTTGCTTTCTTTGTATTTTTATTATTTTACAGTTGCAGAATATAGAATAATTAAGCATATAGTATTTACATTATGTTTAACATGCTTGGTCTTATTAAAGATTTATCAATTTACTGGAAGGTATTGCCCTTATTTATTATTCCAAAAAAAAGATAATTATCAATTTTCTAGGGTCAAATATGGACCTAAATACAAATTCTGGCAAACTATAGATTTACTACTTATGTTGTTTGCTGTAGTTTGTTCTTATTATATAGATTTTAGAGAAACAAACTTATATGTAAGCTTGCTAATCTCATTGCCAATAATCTGTATAGGATTAGTAAACTTACATATAAGAAGAGCAAAAGCTTATTGGATTGCTCTTGAGGAGTTCAAAGACCAAATCAAACTTTTGATACTAAAAAATGAAATTGACCAGATAGCTTATCCACCAATCAAAGACTTAAAGGATGATTATGTCTTTTCAAGATGTGTAGTTATTTTGAATAAATCTACTTTTAGAATCTTAGAAGTAAGAAAACTAACATTTATAGTTCAAAAGATTCTTCTTAAAGAAGGTTATATTTTTGAAAAAGCTCACGAGATTGCTTCTGGGTTTCTGGGCGTGCTAAATAATAATCTTATGAGAAGAAAGTATGACGATAAATTTATACCTTCTTTTATAATAAATAGCCTCTACAAAATCAAAAGAAAGAAGAAGTAGAATTTATATTCACATTATATGTTTGCATTTAAAAAAGTCAAGATAATAGTATGAAGGTAGATATTTATAACATAATTGAGGAAGCTAAACAAAGCAAAATGTTTTCTAAAGAAGAACTAAAATCTTTCTTCTCACCAGTTGGAATTGGATATTTAACATCTAAAATAAACTTAGACGAAGACAAAACAAATCTGGAGGAAACTTGTGAAGAAATTTTAAAAGCAAAAGAAAATTTCTGGCTTTCTATTAAGAAAGAAAATGTAGAAGATTTTAGTTGTGAACTATTCAAACGTTTAAAAAAGATTTTTAACAATAAAAAAGATTTTGAAAAGACTATAAGAAAAATTAAACACTCTATAAAAAAGAAAATAGAAAATTCTTATAAACCTTTGCAAAAAACAAATGAGCAAACTGCTACTGGAATTTTATTCAAATTGTTTTTGAAGGAATATAACACAAAATATGCTTTTACTTGGAGAGGCTTTAAGAGAGTAAAGAAAGAATATGAAAAATCCCACTTTCTTGATGGGGAAAATATTTATTCACTTAAAGCAATGCTTGAAAAAGATGAGAATATAAAAAGTGTAAATGATTTTACAATGTTTAGTAAATCTAATCATACATTGAGCGACTATACACTTAATAAATTGCAAGAGAAAACATTAAGTTAATTTTGTAGATTAACAAGTTCGATATATACCTTCCTATTTAATTCACATAATAATTTAAAAATATTTTTATTTAAAAAAGTAAGCTTGTTAATTTACTTACCCCACTGAAAGTTCTTTTAAATAAATACTACCAGATTAAATTCATCCTCTTAGCGAGAACTTCGTTCTCGCTATTGCGAAGCAATACTTAATTAATTAATTTAAAATCTAAGAAAAAATTCTTAGATTTTTTTAGTTACTATTCTATTACTTATACTAGACACTTCTGTCCAATTAGAGGAACAAAACTGACTAGTTCAAATTCTTTTAGCTAAATTTTTTTTAGAGAGTTTGGAAAACTCTCTAAAACTATTCTATTACTTATAGCAGTCAGTTTAGTGTTTGCAGACACCCAAAAGTGTCTACTTCAAATTAAAGTCCCATAGAACCTAATACAGTATCGTAAGTGGTATGATATTTCCATGGGTCAAAAATCTTTTTGAGATTAAATTTGTCTCCAACTTTGATAGCATTTAAATGTCTACCAATAAAAGGAACTTTGGTAACTATATCGTTGTTATTGCAATATTCCCTTATTTCACTACAACAAGACTTTATATATTTTGCAGTCTTTTTGTTGAAACAAACTTTAGGACAACCAAAAGAGATAAGAGTAGGTTTAATTCCAGTTCTAAAGAATAAATCTTCACAAGCCAAAACAGCCATAGCTGCACCATTACTCCAACCGCCTATAATAACGTTTATAGCTTCAATTTCTTTAATTTTAGAAATTAATTCTTCCATAATTTGGTCGTTGGCAGAGCGATACTCTTTTTTAAATCCTCTATGGACAATTAAAGGATTCTTAGAAGTTCTATAAAGTTTTGATGGACTAAATGACAAAGCAGTAGGTAAAAAGTTTAGATTGTCTTTCCAGTCTTTAACTCCATCGCTTTCTTGAAAATATAGACTTACAGTTTTGTCGCTTGCAGAAATAAAATAATTTACTTCATGAGAAAGATTTTCTATTTTTTTCCAGTCTTTCTTGTGTTTCAAATAATAAAATAATTCGCTATCTTTCATTCTTTAATTCCTCTATAATTTAATTTGACTTTTTCTCTTAAATACATTATTTACGCATACGCATACACACGCCTATTTAAATAGGAAGAAAATCGTTTTTCGGCTTTTTGAATTCCAGACACTAATTTGCATATTAACAAAATTTTTAAAAAAGATTTATAATGTTCATGTAAGTTGCTTAACAATTCTTTTAAAAGAGAAAAGACAAGTTAATTTACAAAGATTAGATTTGATAAAAATCTAATTGACTTTTATTTTTGTTTGTCATATAATTTTAGCATAAAACGCATTAAGCACTAAGCCGTATAAGCTCGTTGAGCATTTTTTTGGCACTAAGCATTAATAGCGAGGAGAATATTTATGGAAGATTTTACAATGGATGATTTGTCTGCTATGAAAGCAGAAATGGTGAAGATGCAGAATGAAGCAGCTAATGGTGGAAACGGAAATCCTCTTTTCTGGAAACCAAAGGAGCTTGGACAGCACACTATTAGATTCATCGCACCTATGAAGAAAACTTTCGGTGAAAAGGTTTTCTTTCAGCATCAGAAAGTTCATTACGTTAATGGAAGACGTTTTCTTTGTCTTAATCAGAAACTTACAGATAAAGAAGGCGTAACACACATGCCTACACAGTGTCCAATTTGCCAGAGAACTATACAGCTCTATAAAATTGCAAACAAAAACAAAGACGCACCAGAATATAAAAAAGCTGGAAAAATTTCAGCCAAGGAACGATATATTACACGTATTCTTGTTCGTGGTAAGAAAGATGAAAACGGAAAAGACGATTACTCACCATTATTTTATGAATTTGGTAAGACAATTTTTGAATGGTTGTCTAATCAGATACAGATTGGAGAAATCGGAAACTTCCTTTCTTCTACTGCTGGATTAGACCTTTACCTTATTAAGAAGCAAGATGGTAAGGAAGTGAAATATGATTGTTCTTTCTCAAGAAACAACACTCCTATTCTTGACCCTAACACTTGTAAAGAAGCAATTAAACAGCTTCCAGAAAAGCTTAGCAAAATGTCTTATGATAATAATGTAGAGTTTGCTACACCGGAAGAAATGGTTAATGCTCTTAAAGAGTTTGAAGCTGAATTTGGTAAATTACCTGGTTTTGTAGGTGGACAGACTACTGTTGACCCAGCTCTTGCTTTCTTGAATGGCGGTAGCGGAGAATATTCCATTAAGGAAGCTCCAGCACAGCAGCCAAGTGGATATGATGCTTCAAAGCCAGCATTTAATGGTCAGGCTCAAGCACAGACTCCAGAAGCAGAAACACAACAAAAAGAAGAAGACATCTTTAGTGTTCTTGAAAGTTTCTAATAAATAATATTTTATAGAGGACTAAATGTTTAGTCCTCTATAATTTTCTAAGGGAGAAAACTTATGGTAGAATTATTTAAGGAATTTTCAAGAGAACATCCTTATCTTTTCTTTTTATTTTTCTGTTGGACTCTATTAATAATATGCAACATACTTAATAATATTTTTAATACTATTAAAGCATTTGGAAAGAAAGATAATTTTTACATATCCGAAGCTTCTGTTAGTAAAAAGTTTATTGAAGAACTAAAAGAAGCTGCAAAAAAGAAGATAAAGGATTAACTAAAAACTAAGGAGGGCAAATGGCAAATAAAACAAGTATCGACGATATAATCAATTCACAATTTACAGAAATGAAAGACCTCTCAAAAGAGAGTAATGAACCAGTAGGTTGGCTTGATAGTGGAAATATGGCACTGAACTATATTTGTTCAAGAAATTTTGAACATGGTTATCCAATGGGGCAGATTACTGGTTTTTATGGAAAGTCTGGCGTAGGTAAATCTATGCTTCCAGCTATTGCTGGCAAAGACCCTAAACTCGATAAAGTAATTGTTTTTGATTCAGAAGGTGGTGGAACTGGTTCATCTCTTTTTAATTTTATAGACGCTGACTTGTCTAAAGTTAGATATATGTCTGTTCAGACACTTGATAGTTATCGTATTTCAAAAAAAGACGGTAAAATCGAGGAAGTAAAAGACAGTGAAGTTAAAGCACTTGAAACTAAGGATTATGTTTATCACATGGGCTTAATCCTTGTTATGAAGAAGCTTGCATATTCATTGGAATACTCTCATAGTGATGAGAAAGTTCTTATTATTATTGATTCTCTTTCTAACATAAGAAGTGTAAGAACTACATTGTTAGGCGGAGAAGATATGGGTAAGACCCAAAAGCTTCTTAATAATTTATTTGGAGCTATTGATAGTGTTTGTAAAAATACAAATACAACAATCTTGTTGGCTCTAAAGACTTATACAGACCTTAATAATCAGTATAACGTTGAAGGAATTATTAATGGTGGAGAGTCTGTTATCTATAATCCAAGCTTGCTTATTGGTCTTTCTGCATTGCAGGACAATCCAGAAGATGCAGAAGATTCTAAGAGAAAAGAAAAGGAAAGTAGAAAAACAGCTATTGGCAGCACACAGTCTACTGTTAGAGCAAGAATTAAGAAATCAAGATTTGGAACTTTAGGAAAGGTTGCTTGGTTAAAAATTGACCAAACCTATGGATTTACAAGATTCTCTGGCTTATTGCAACTTCTTATAGACTACGGAGTAGCTAAAAAAGAAGGAACAAGGTATGTCCTTCCAGAATGTTTTGAAACAAAGCCTTTTTATAAAAAGGATTCTACAAAAGTATTTTATGATTTGTTTGGAGTAAATAAAGACAAGAATTTGCCACAACTTCAATCAATTATGGAAGAAATTGAAGCAGAGAGGAAAAGAAAAGCTCTTGCCCTTGCAGACATTGACGATGTTGATGATGGCGACGAAGAAGAGGAAGAAGGAATTTCTCTCCAAGACATGATGGAAGAAGCTGGTATAGAAGAGGAATAAAATAGTTTGTTACCAAAATTATATAATTTTGGTAACAATTTAATATTGCAAAAAGTATGAAAGAGAAATTAATTATTTTGTTTTACGCTGTTGTTTTTGTAGGGATAACAGCGTTTACGTCTATATTTTTAAGTAAATCTTGTGAACAAGTTGTTGAAGAAAAAATAGAATTTGAAATTGCCCCGCAAGAAGTTTGCTCTGAATGTTGTGGAGAACTTTGTTGGGAAATATTAAACAAGATTTATGAAATAAGACAAGAACTTGGCGATAAAGATTTTAAGCTTAAAGACGCTAAGTATATTTTAACAAAAATAAAGTATTGGTGTGATTATTACAACCTTTCTTTGAAAGACGGACTAATTATTGTAAATGTTGAAAGTGATTTTAAGAAAGACGCGACAAATAGTTTAGCAAGGGGACTTACACAGATAACTAAAGATTGCTTGGCGGAGTATAACAATTATTCAAAAGAAAAATATACTTTTGATGATATGTTAGACCCAGATATAAATCTAAAGGTTGGATTCTGGTATTATGATAGAATATTAAATCACTATTCTACATTTGAAGAATACGGAATTACTACATCTACACCAGAAAAGGCTTTAAGAGATAGCTATATAGCTTACAATATTGGAATAACTAAGTTTAAAGATTTAGGTAGAAGTGGAAGAAATGCTTTGAGAAATGGCATATATCCAGAAAGGATGTATGGATTTGCTAAAGGCTCAAAGTATTCGCCAGTAAAGAGATATTATAGAATACTCGATTATTGGTCGTTAGAGGAGGAAGTAAATGCTTAAAATATTGTTAGGAATTTTGCTTTTAAGTGTAGAATTTTTTTTGTTTTGTGTGGTGTATATACACACAAAATTATTTACTATGTATATTTACTCAAATTGTGATATGTTATCAGTTAGACAATATAAGCTTTGACATAGAAAAATTCAATTTCTTCAAAAGCTTAAAATGAAATTGACTAAGAAAATTCTAAGCGTTATAATAATTTTATTCTTAGGTATAAAATCATTAATCTATGTGATTTTATTAAATTTCATTTATAGGAGTCTAAACTATGGATACGCACTCTTATTACATAGCTTATGTGATAGAAGATGAAGATTCAAACAATCACTTTCTAGGGTCTGTTCTTAATTTGAGTGGAAACATAGAAACTGATGAAGATTTACGGAAAATTAGCCTAAAAATCAAAGAAACCCTTGTTAGAGAAGGCTATGTATTTAGAGAAGATAAATTTCCAGTTATCTTGAACTGGAAATTTTTAGTATAAAAAATATAGGGAGATATAGTATTATGGTATATGAAGAAGTAAGAGCAACTGGTGAGTATGTAGTTCTAAAAGCAGAAGTAGCTACAGAAGAAAAGGAAGTAAAGACAGAAACAGGTTTGATTCTTGATGGTTCTTCTGCTGCAATTAAGGAGAATCAGTCTGGTCAGAGGATTAATTCAAAGAATGGCAAGATTAGAGTTAAGCCACCAGTTATTTGGTCTATTGGTCCAGAAGTAGACCTTGCTAAGTATGGCTTCTCTCTTGGAGATTCAGTAATCATTAATGATTATGATGCCCATTCTTTCTATGATGATGAAGGAACAATTTACATAGTTTGTAAGGCATCCAACATTCAGTGTGTAATCAAAGAAAAAAATTAATTAAATAAAGAGGAGGATAAGATAGCCTTTTAAGGCTATCTTATTTTTTTATATGGAGAAGAAGTCAAACGAACAATTTATCAAAGAAGCAAAAGAAAAACTAGGAAATAATTTTAATTTTTCAAAAACAATATATGTAAATAATAACACAAAAGTATGTATAAAATGTTTAAGACATAATATAGAATATTTTACCTTGCCAAGGGCTTTAAAAGAATGCCCACTCTGCATAAAAGAGAAAAGGAGAAAATCCTCTACAAAGACAAACGAACAATTTATCAAAGAAGCAAAAGAAAAGTGGAAAGATAGATTTGATTATTCTAATACAAAATATATAAATTACACTACCAAAGTAGAAATAAAATGTAATGTATGCGGAAATACATTTTTAACTTTTCCAAGAACTCATTTAACTAAGAACGGTGGTTGTAGTTATTGTTCTCATAAGAAAGTAAATAATTTAAAAAGAATTGACGAAAAAGAAATAATCGAAAGATGTAAAAAAAGAGAAAAATATGATTGTTCATTAATTAAATACAAAGGTTCACATTCTAAGATAGAAATAGTTTGTCCAATTCATGGGAGCTTTTGGATGCTACCAAGTAATTTCTTTACAGCAAAACAAGATTGCCCAAAATGTATATTAACTTCTAAAAGAGAAAAAGAAGTAAGAGATTATTTAACCTCTAACAATATTCAATTTGAAGAACAAAAGAAATTTGATGGTTTGAAAGATAAGAAAAGATTGTCTTATGATTTTTATCTTCCAGAACTTAAAATCTTAATAGAATGTCAAGGGCAACAACATTACAAGCAAATAGACTTCTTTGGTGGCAGAAAAGCGTTTTTACTGCAAAAACACCACGACTGGCTAAAGCGGAAATACGCCATTGAACATGGCTATAAGCTTATAACTATACCTTATTGGTCTACTGATTTGAAGTTAATTTTATGACAGAGATAAAATACACTAAAAGCAGTTTAAAAAATAAAAACTTGATTTTAAATTTTGAAATTATAAAAGGTAGTGATAAGGAAGCTCAGCTAAAGAAAGACTTGGAAAAGTATAATGAAAAGTTTTTCGTTTTATCGAAGTTTAATAAAAAAACTGCCGAATATAGTTTTGATGTTGAGAAATGGCTGGAAGACAGACATGTTATAGTTAAAGGTGAAAAAGAAACAGAAAAGAGCGTTTCTATTAACAAGCTTCCAAAAGCTGTAAGTGCTTATTGCAATGCAGCTACAGTTGGTTCTATTGTAGAGCAATATTTTTATAAATTCCTTAAAGACAACAAAGAATTAACAGAAATGATATTTGGTAAAATACCATTACCAAATTACAAGATTAACTACAATAGTTATACTAACAAAATTAGATTAAGAATAGATAGCAGTTTATATCACTCGCAGCTTGTATTGTATAAAGCAAAAGAATTAAAGAGGTGATACAGAATGGGCAAGAAGAAAGGAAGTTTGGACAGGAACATAAGACAATCTATTTCTTATACAATAAGAAAGAATGGACCTTTCCGTTGGGGAAAGATTTTAGGATTCACAAGAGAAGAATTGTTAAAACATTTAGAGGATAATTTTGAAGAAGGAATGTCCTTTAAAAATTATGGAGAGTGGGTTGTATCTTTTAGAATTCCTAAGAGATGCTACACGTTTAAATCTTTAAGAGATGAAGATTTTAAGAGATTTTGGAGTTTAAAAAATATAGCACCAAAATGGCTTAAAGACGCCCAACATCAGAAGAAAGAAATAAAAAAAGATGATTTGACAAAATATGGATTATGGGATATACTACCTTTAGGTAATATATCTAAATATCTAAAATAAGTTATTTCAAGGCTTAGTAGTGGTTTTCTACTAAGCCTTGACTTTTATTTGTCAATTTTGTAAAATTATTTAAGGAGTTTGATATGAAGGTTTTAGGTAGAGTTTCGAAGGAAGATTTCCGTAAATTTTTGAATTATGGAATGGATTTAAAAGATAATCTTTTATACAAAGAATTGGCAGAATCTCAATATGGTGTTTTTGAATTTTCTGGCGATTTGGCTTCAAAGCAGATTAAAGAAGCAAAGCCAGAAACTTTTGAAGATGTTTGTGTAATTAATGCGACCTCAAGACCTGGAGCTTCAAGTCAGTTTCCAGATTTTGTTAAAGCTAAAACAAAAGGAACAAAGAAATATCCAGAACAGCTAGATTCTATTCTTGGTGATAGTAGGGGAATTATTGTTTATCAAGAGCAGATAATGAATGCTTTTGCAAAAATGGCTGGATATTCTCCAAAAGAAACAAACTGCTTTGTAGGTGAAACAGAAATAGAGACGCCAAACGGCAAGAAGTTTATTAAAGACTTAAAAGAAGGAGATAAAGTTTATTCTTATAATTTTGATATAAACAAAGTAGAAGAAAAAGAAGTATCTGCGTTTATGCCTAAGGGCAAAAAGAAAATTATTGAGCTTGAACTTGATAATGGCAAGAAGATAAGACTTACTCCAGAACATTTAATTTATACAAAGAATAGAGGATATGTTAAAGCTATAGACTTAACAGAAGAAGATGAACTTTTAGACTATGAGAAGAACAACTAAACAGTTCATAGAAGAAGCTAGATTAGTTCATGAAAATAAATACGATTATTCAAAGACTATATTCAAAACGGTTAAAGATAAAGTAATCATTATTTGCCCAATTCATGGAGAGTTTGAACAACTTCCGCTAAATCATTTAAGTGGAAAAGGTTGTAGACAATGTTCTATAGATAAAAGAAAAAAGATTAAAATAAAAAAGCATAGAGAGTCTATTACTTATAAAGATTTTCTCAAAGAGATACAAATAAAATATGGAAATAAGTTTGACTACTCAAATACTGAATATATTAATACTTCTACGAAAATAAGAATAAGATGTAAAAAATGTAATAAAGTATTTGAAGTTTTTCCATATAATCACTTTGTGGCTGGAACTTGTCCTTTTTGCAAACAGAAAGAAAGAGAAGAAAAATTCTTTGAAAGTGTAAAAGATAGAAACTATGATTATTCTAAAGCACATTATGTGAATAGTAGAACAAAGATAGAGATAATCTGTCCAAAACATGGTTCGTTCTTTCAAACGCCTAAGAATCATTTAGAGCAAGAATGTCCAGAATGTGTAAAAGAATTGAGGATTCAAAGTCTTAGAAAAGATACTGAACAGTTTGTTAAAGAAGCCAATAAAATTCATGGCAAATATGACTATTCTCTTGTAGAATATGTAAATAGCAAAACTAAGATTAAAATAATTTGTCCAATACATGGAGTATTTAAGCAAACGCCAAACGTTCATTTGCTAGGGCATGGCTGTCCAAAATGCAATGAGAGTAAAGGAGAAAAAGAAATTGCTTCATGGTTAAGTGAAAATAATATTTCTTTTAAAAGACAAAAAAAGTTCAAAGACTTAAAAGACAAAACTTATCTGTCTTATGATTTTTATCTACCAGATTATAACTTATTAATAGAATATAATGGAGAGCAACACTATAGAAATGTTTATAATAAGCCATTGCATGATTTTCATAGGCAGAAGCATCACGATTGGATGAAACGTAAATACGCTAAATACAAAGAAATAAATCTATTGACAATTACTTATAAAGATGATATACTATTAATGCTGGAAAAAAGTTTAGTAAAAGGTGGTAAAGATGAAGAACTATGTAAATAAGCTCTTAGACTCTTTTCTTTTTAAGAGAAAAAAAGAAAAGTATTCGCCAGTGGAAGAAGAATATACAGACCAAATACTCGAAAGTTTAGATAAAAATAATTTTGCTTATAAGAAAACTACCCAAACTAAATATGGAGAAGCAAAAGTTTATTCTTCTTGGCTTGGAGAGTTGTATTTAATTTTTAATGGGAAAAACCTAGTAGGAATCTACGCTAAATAAAGGAGTTTGAAATTGAGAATAAAGAAAATAACAGTTTTGGACAAGCCAGAAAAAGTTTATGATATAGAAGTAAAAGATAATCATAATTTCTTTGCTGGTGGGATTCTTGTTCATAATTGTATTCGAGCTTTGTTAAAAAAGCTTGGTAAAGCAAATAAAAAACAATCGGATTTGGATGAGTGGAATAATGTGCATGTGCCAGCTTTTGAAAAGGGTTGCCTTGAAAAAGGAATTAGCAAAGAGCAGGTTAAAACAATTCTTGATGATATTGTAAAACTTTCAGCTTATTCATTTAATAAATCTCATGCTTATGGATATTCTTACATATCTATGGAAAGTGTATACCTCTGCAAGTATTTTAGGAACTATTACTATAGTTCTTCTTTGTCTTATGACGCAAGCAAAACAGATGTTATTAAAACTTCTATGGAGAAAGTTCTTAACAGAGGATATAAAATAGAACCTCCAGATGTAAACGTTTCAGAAGCTCATTTTACTCCAGTAGGTCAAAGCATAGAGTTTGGGCTTAATGATATTAATGGCGTAGGCTTTGATACTGTAGCTACTATAGAAAAAAATAGACCTTACACTTCTATATTTGATTTTATTTCTAAAAACATTAACGAAAGAACTGTTAATAAAAAAGTAGTAAGTTCGTTATTACATGGAGGAGCGTTTGATAAGGTTATAGGTGGAGAAGTTAATAGAAAATATTATGAAGATGTGGTAGAGAGCTTCTATAAAAAGAAAAAACAGACCAAGACAATACCATTGCTTCAAGAAAAATGGGAAGAAAGCGAAAACGAAATCGAGAAAAGAGATACTACCATTGAAGAATTAATGGAAGATGAAAAATCATATTTGGGTGGATTATTCTTTCATAACATATTTGATAAATATAGAGAGAAAATACAACTCTTATATGATAAAGGCTATTGTTTAAGAGATTTTACTGAATTAAGAGAAAAGAATTTGCCTAGACAACGTGTATTCTGTCATGTTAATTCTTATAGGTATCATACTGATAAGAATAATAACGAAATGCTGTTTATGGAGATAGAAGATAAGAGAGGAGAAAAAGCAAGAGTTCCAATTTTTGCAAGTTATTGGCAATATTGTAAGAAAAACTTTTTCTGTGAAGACTTCTATTTACTAGATTTATATGTTAACGAAGCTGGAGATATAATGTTTGGTAGTAAGAAGTGGGTTAAAGACCCAAATGTAATACAGAACTTTATGATAAGAATACCAGAAATTAGAAGCAAGTCATCTACTGCCACTTTAAAAGGGTAGCGTCTTCCTTGTTTATTTCTTTGTGATAATTTAAGCTCTACTAATATGTAGGGCTTTTTTGTCATATTTCTTCTGACCAAATATCTATTTTATTTAAGTCTTTATAACTATATCCTATAGATTTAAGTATTGAAATTTTTTCTTCATTAGTAGCATAATGGCTATCTTCTTTAATAGTATTTACCTTAGCTGGAATAATGTAGTCTTTCTGCTCTATGTTATTAATTTCATACTCCACAATCATTTTGTCTGCTAAATTAACAAGCTGTTTATAGCTTGGTTCTTTTTCAAACAAGTCTATAGTTATTTTTTTTGCTGCTGGAATTATAATTCCATTAACTAAAGTTATGTTATAAGTAGAATAGCTTGAAATCGTAATGTTCATATAATTAGCGTCTTTGTAGATTGTTTCTTTCTGCACTGATTCGTAAGAAGTATTTTCTTCTTCCTCGCTACTATCATCTATTATTACAGTTTCTTCACTACTATCATCTTCTTTGTTTCTATCTTCTATTCTTTTATCAACATCAAAATCTTTAAAACTATAATAAGCTTCTTCTCCTTTTTGATTTATACATAATACCTTAGTTCCTTCTCTTTTAATAGGTATTACCAATTCTCCATTTTTTAAGTCTGATAGTTCATTATATTTAAACACTTTTATTCCCCTCTTCTTTTAACTTTTAGTGCAAAGTTAATTTATATGAAAGCACAGACACTTAATGACATTTGTCAGAAAATTTTCGTTGAAGATAGTAAGCAAGCTTCTGCCGTTTCTGCTGAAATGGCTAAAGTATTACAGCAGTTAGCAAATCTGTATCAGAAGAAATCTCAAGCAGAAGCACAGCCAGAAGTAGCTAAGCCTGCACCTGCCCAGCCAGTTCCAACTTCTGCCGCAGCACCAGTAGCTCCTAAAGCTTCTGTTAAAACACCTAAAAAGAGAGCTAAGAAACAGAAGGCTAATGCAGAAGACGAAAAGAACCTTATGGATGATAATAATGAGGAATAAATGGATTACGAACAAGCATTAAATATGGCGACTCCAGATGAGAGAACATCTCAAAATAATATTGACTTCTTAGAAAAAGAGGTTTATCCTGCTTTAAGCAAGGAATTACAGTTGAAGATGAAAGCTGTTTTAGATGGATTTAAGCAACAGAGCTTAACTCAAAAGAAACTTCAAGAAGTAATGAAGAAACAGAAAGAAGCAGCTGCTAATGCTGCTAAGCAATCTACGGCTCAAGTTTCGCAGGTCACAAGTCAAGCTCAAACTCAAGAAACTGGGCAAACGGCTCAAGTAGGTGGCTCGGCTTGATTGTGAAACTCCTTGCAAAAAGCAAGGAGTTTTTTATTGACTTTCATTTTTTTATATGGTATACTTAATATACAAAGATGAAAAGGAGTATTTATGGATATAGATAAGAAAAACTATTCTGACGCAAGAAAATTATGTGAGTATTATTATCCATATTATTATGAGCATGTAAAAAAAATAGATGTTAAAAGTCTTACAGATAAAGATAAGAAAAAACTTAATGATAAATTATTTTTTATGTTCAAAAAATATTTTATTGAAACTGTGCAAAAGTTTGCTTTAAGAGAACATTATGACCCTGAACTCTTTGTTAAAGCAATTTTAATAGATAAGTTTAGAGTTCCACCTCAATTTCCTCTTGATTATATTTGGAAACTGTATTTGGACTATTTGCCTGGTCTTACTAAAGATGTTAAAGAATCTATTAAGATAGCTAAAGAATTAAAATTAGCTGTTCTTAGTATTAAAGACTATGGTGGAACAGTTGAAAGTTGGCTTAAAGAACCTTACAATCAGTATATAGCGAAAAGAAACAGTTTGCCGTTTAGCATGATATTATTTGCTTTTTCAAGCAAATTTATTATGTTTTGTGTAAACAATAACTTGGACAATATATATGATTTTGAAGGACAACGGCAACGTATATTTTCGCTACCCTGTGAAGATGGTGTGCTGTTGCTAAATAAAATAAAAGATATTTTAAAAGACGATTACTATGATACAAATACGGAGGATAATAGTATACCGTTTTGAGGGGAGCGTGTGTTAATAAAAAAAGTTTTATGTAAAAAAATTATACAGCTTGTAGAACTTGTAAACAGTATGGGTTCTGTTTCTTTACCGTTCGATTGGTTTTTAGTTTCGATACCAGTTGGAGAAGGAGATAGAACTCAAAGATTTAAGATTATTAATTTGTTAGAAAGAAATAAAGAATATTTTCTAAGCGAATTAAATAAGGAGAATATTGGAATGCAACCTATGAAAGGTAAGAAAGAAATTCTTTTTTTTAAGAAAATTGGAGAAAACTATGAGTTTTAAGATTGAAGATAAAGAAATTTCTTCTGAAAGAAGTGCTTGGATAGCTTATTGGATTTTAACAGAAAATCGTTGTAAAAGTGAAATTCCATTGAGCGTAATGAAAAATATAACATCCAAAATGTGGGCGACTTTCAGTTCTACCACAGAAGAAAACGCTTTCAAGATTAAGAGATACGCTATTAGCTACAAAGACAAGACAAGTGATATTGTCAAAAGTGCGTGGACTGTATATCATATTTTTATGAAAGTCATTCAAGACGCTGAACTAAATAATAAAAATTGCGTTCACTGGGAATGCAACGAGCAGTTTAAACCTAATAGATTTCAAGGAGAATGGAGCTATGATAGAAATGATAGGAGATTTTGAGTTTGATTACGACTTGGATATGTTCATTAATCCTAAAGGTGTTTTGATGGACATCAAGAAAACAAACGGTGGATATACCGTTACTATTCAAAAAACAAAAGTTTTTAAAATCTTTGCAAAAGATTGGGAAGACTTCAAAAGACAATTATTGGAAAAAATGGAAAATGAGGAAGATATATGGCTTGATTTTCGAAAGGCTAATCTTTCAAAGAACAATTAATAGGAGGAACTATGGTTTGTGTAATAGACACATCTAACATCTTTTTTATTACTTATGCAAGATTTAAGAAAAATCTTATTGATAAGTATGGCAAAGATTATTTAATCAAAGAAGAGGAACTTGGGTTATTATATCACATGTTTCTTAACAAGATTATGCCTTATTTAACAACTTACAAAGATGTTGTATTGTGCTTTGAAGGTAAACATTCTACGGCTTGGAGAAAATCTATCTGGAAGCCTTATAAGGAAAATAGAGATAGAAGCGACCCTAATTATCAGTGGGTTAGTCCAGCAATTAACAAGTGCAAGGATTTTCTTTCTTGCTTACCTGTAAAAATACTAGAAGTTGAAAATTGCGAAGGCGATGATTGTATTTATGCAGCTTGCAAATATTATACTGAAAAAAATGAACAAGTAGAAATTGTTTCTAATGATAAAGACCTTTCACAAATTATGAATTATTTTGAAGGTGTAAGCCAGTTTAATCCTATTACAAGAACTTATATCAATAAGAATGAGAATGTTCTTCTTGAAAAGGCTATAGTTGGAGATACATCTGATAATATTAAACCTTTCAAGGGCATTGGTCCAAAGACTTTCCAGAAGATGATGGATGATAAAGAATTTTGGACAAAGAAAATGACACCAGAAAATCTTGAAATTCTTGACGAGGTTCTTAAAATTGTTGATTTAAGAAAATACCCAGCTAAGTATCAAGAAGCTATTAGGGCAGAATTAGAGAAACCAACTCCAGAAATGGATTATCAAGAAATTGATAAATTTTTCTTTGAAAATAATTTAACATCATGCTATAATTCTTGGGAGAATAACTGGAAACCTACTATACAATCTTTAAGTTTTGAAGAAAAAGATGATTGTATAGATGACATAATGAGCATTTTAGGAGATTAAAATATGAATGATAGAGAAACAATGAGCATGGGAACAGAAGTAGACTTTTCTAACTGGGAAGTGAATACTAATGGTTTTGAGCCAAAGAAAAAGAAACCAAAGATTTCTATGACTGAAAAGGTTATAGAACCAGACCCAGAGATAGTTAAAGCTTTTGCTGATAAAATGGGTTTAGATAATGAGCTTACTCCAGAAGAAATTAAAGAGATTTCTGACAAAGTGGAACAGCTTAGAAAAAAGAAGGCAGCTGAAAAAGCAGAAGCTCTTAAAAGAGAAGCAGAAGCCAAAGCGGTAGAAGCAGCCAGAGCAGAAGAAGTTAGAAAGAATAAGAGAAAAGTTCCACAAGCAGATATAATAAATCCAGTAGAACTTAAAAATCTTGCAGTAAGACTTATGCCTACAGCTGATAAAGTAAAGAAAGAAGATTTTGAGAAGATAAGCGATAACGCTATAAATCTTGCTTATACGTTCCTTAGTGTATGGAACAAAGTTGTTGAGACTGTAAAAGTTTGACAAAATATTTTTTTGTAGTATAATTTTTGTGTAAGGCGATAAAGCCTTACAGTATAATAAATAAATTTTTGGAGGTTTTTATAATGGGTAGAAAAAGCAGAGCAAAGAAGAATCTTTCTTCTAAGTCAAGAAAACTTTTAAAAGGAATGGTAAGGTCTTCAAAGCCTTCTTCTTATACAAGAAAGGATGGTAGCATTATAGCTCTTAATCCTCTAAAGAGAATGTTAAAGAGCAAAACTTACAAAGACGAGATGGGCTTGGCTGCTACAGTAAAGTTTCTTAAAAAGTATGAAAAATATTTAAAAAGCATAATGTTAAAAGAAAACAACAACGCTTAAAATAAGGAGTAAATAAATTATGTTGAATATAGAACAGATTGCAACAATCAAGAAGTGTTTTTCTCAATGGTGTGAGGTTCTCGATAGAGAGAGTGAACTTAAAGAAGAAATTAAGCAGATTGCTCTTGAAGCTGCCTCTGCAATGGGTTCAAAGAAAGCATCTGACGCTACAGCTATCTTTAAAGACATGAAGATGCTTACAGAAGGCAAAGAACCAAAGTCTGTAAAAACAGTATCTATTATTGACCAGATAAGAGGTTCTAATGTTAGTGCTGATGGAACTCAGGATGAGTAAACATGGATAATGTAGTAGTCAATCTTGAGACCTTAGAAACCCTTAAAGAAATTTTAAGGGTTCAGAAAGAACTTTTGAGTGTGTGTTCTGACTTGAGAAATTTGCTAATAAAATACGATAACGATTATCAACAATCATTGGTAAGCGAGGGCTAGTTAATTAAGAGGGGTAATACCCTCTTCTTTTCTAAAGGGGGTATTTACTTGAAGAAAATAAAAGAAGCAAAAAATATTGAAGTTTTTGTGAACATAAGATATTCTTATAACGATGATGGAAATCTTTCACAAAAGTTTAATTTTGTTGTTTCTAATAAAAAATATTTAGATTATATTACAGATAAGAGATATTTATTAAAAGATAAAATAGAACATTTGATTTCAAGTTTTTTATTAGAAAATTTTATAGAAAGAATAGATAGAAAAGAAAATGTAGAAATAATCTATAAACACCAAGAGAGACCAGAAAACTGTATAAGAAAGATACAGTGTTATATACCACCTTATTGTGGTTGCAAATATTGCCAAATTGCAGAGAAAGATGGTAATTTTATATACTGTCCAGAAAAGAACAAACATTATGTAGGAAATGGGATTCAGAAATGTCCTATATTTAAGTCTATTGACGAAGTTTTAACGTAAGGAATTTTTTTATGAAGATACCAACAAGTCTTATTCAGAAATTTATGCTTGCTGAATTTAATAACATAAAAGAAAGTGATGAAGAATATAATATGAACTCACCGTTTGTTAAAGACACAAACAAAAAATTTTATATGAATAAATATAACGGCAAGTGGATAGATTATAAAGACCACAGCTCTGGTTATTTTTTGACTTTTATAAAAAGGTATCTAAACATGCCATATAATGAAATAATATCTTATCTTTTGGATAATTATGATTTTAATCTTGATACTAGAACAGAAGAACAAAAGAAAGAAGACGATAACAATTATGCAGCTATAAATAATTTCTTTTGTTCAGTAAGACCAAGATTGTTTAATTTAAATGGCGAATTAGTTGGATATGAAAAAGAAGCATTTAATTATCTTTCAAATAGAAAAATAGATTCTTCATACATAAAGAAGATTTGTTATATTGATGGCTCTAATACCAAATATGACAAAAGAGTATTTATTCCATTTTTTGAAAATGGAAAAGTAGTATATGGAGTTGCAAGAACAACAGAGCCAAACAACATTCTAAGATACTTAAACATCAAAGGAATGGATTCTAAGAAATATTTATTTAATATAGACAATATAAACGAAGAAGTAGTAATCTGTGAAGGTGTATTTGATGCCATGAGTCTTACAGTGGACCAGCCAGCTACAGCTTTACTTTCTGCTGATATAGGTAGAGAACAATTAAAAAAGCTTTTTGATAAAAAGGTTAAAACAATAATTTACGTGCCAGATAAAGATGAAACTGGTAAGAAGAAAATGAACTCTAATATAAGTAAATTGTTTAATTACTGTCCCTATGAAGATTTGGATATATACATCTTTGACGTGCCAGACGGCTGTAAGGATTTAAATGATATGGTTATAAAAACTGGCAAAAACTATATTTTAAAAAAGGAATGTAGAAGATACAGTTTACTTGATAAGTGGGGCTTATGAAGTTAAAAGTATTAACGAAAAAAACTTGATTATTTTTTTTGTTATATGATATATTTTAAGAAATAAAGGAGACACAATATGTTAGATGATATAGAAAATGAATTTTTAGAAAATGTATTACCAGATAAGCAAAGACCAAGAAGGAAGAAGAACTCTAAAGTAAAGGGAAATACAGGAGAAAGAGAATTAGTAAAAATTTTAACTGAAAGATTTCCTAACAAGATTTTTACCAGAACTATGGGTTCTGGAAACTATACTGGTGGTAAGAATGCTTACCATGCAAATATACTTGATGAAAGTCAGAAGTTATTGTTTGTAGCAGATATTAGAACTCCTAAAGAGTTTAAGTTTAGTATTGAACATAAATTTTACAATAGTATAGACTTTTATGATTTATTTAATAAATCATCTAATTTATTTAGTTGGTATACACAGTCTGCTACGGATGCAAAGCTTTTGAAAAAACAACCACTTTTAGTTGTTAAAACTAATAGACATAAGCGTATTGCTTTCTTGCCTTTAGAAGTTTTATTGAATGAACCATCTTTAAAAGACAGTGTAGTGTTTATTCATAATAATCATGCTTGTATGTGGTTGGAGGATTTACTAAAAGCACCAGATAGTTTTTTCTTTGAAATTTCTAAGGAATAAGGATAATATAGTTTTATGAGTGAAATTACAAATATCAAGTTTTCGTCGCAGTCTATAGAACGATTAGTCTTAGCGTTCTTGCTGAAAAATAAATCATACTTTATTAAGTTAGCTGGATATTTAACTACAAGTTCTTCAAATAAGAAAAGCTATTTTATAGACGCAAAACTTCAATGGATTTTAAATGTTAGTTGGAATCATTTTCAGAAATATAATACAATACCTACTTCAAATCTTTTGGAGAGTTATGCAGAGAAACAATTTTCAACTAATATTGAAAATATAAACTTGTATAAAAAGACTGTTTCTGAAATTTTTGGAAAAGAGTTAGGAACAGACTTACAGTTTTATGTTGATGAAGCTTTAACTTTTATTAGAACTATGAAAGCTTTTGAAGCAACAAAACTTAATCAGCTTGATATTATGAATGGAAAATTCGATGCTCTTGCTGATAGACTTAGAGAAGCAACTAACATAAGACTTGATGAAGATATGGGTGCAAACTTGGAGAATGTAGAAGAAACTCTTTCTCTTATTCAACAAGTAAAAACATCAGATATAATTCCAGCAACTAAAGGAATACAATCCATAATTGGTTCTCCAGCCGGTGGAGAACTTCTTGTATATGCTGGTGTCCCAGGCATTGGTAAAACTGTTTGGCTAGGTCAAACAGCCGTTACTAATACACTTAAAGGTAAAAAAGGAGCTTTTGCTTCTATGGAGGTTTCAACACCTCGTTTGGCTACTCGTTTGTATGCTAATATTTTCAACTTGAAACAAGAGGAAATTTATGGTTTAACAGTAGAAAGAGCAAAACAACTATGGAGTATGATTTCTGGTGGATTGAGAGTTAAACAGTTTCCAACACATATTACATGTGCCAACGACTTGCTTAACTGGATTAATAACTTAAAAACAATTTATGGTTATCAGCCAGATTATCTTTGCGTTGATTACATTCTTATTATGTCTCCTAATGATAGGAGATTATCTACTTTGGATATGTATTCTAAAGCAAAGATTGTAGCAGAAGAATTAAGAAACCTTTCGTTTGAATTGGATATACCTGTATTTACAGCTGTCCAGATTAACAGAAACGGTATGGGAGACCAAGGTGGGACTAAAGGTTTGGTAACATCTAAGGATATTTCTGAAAGTAGAGGTGTTCTTGATACAGCAGATTATTGTTTGATTATTAATCAAACTTCTCAAGAAAAGAAAGTTGGAGAAAAAGATGGCATAGCGAATCAAAGACTTTATATTGATAAGAACAGAAATGGAAAATCTGGCAGTATTCTTGACTTTCAGATTGATTATAATAAAATGACTATTACCGATGGTAAAAAGGAATTATTTAAATAGGAGGTATATATGGCTAGACCTACGACAGAAGAAATGGAGAAATTGAACTATCTTAAAGAACAGTGTCGTCAGATAGAACAATATCTGAATCAGCTTGAAATTATTTGTAGCTCATCTGTAGCTGACCAAAAAGAAGAACTTATTGGTCAAATAGGTTTATATGTCGGCAAAATAGGAATACGATTTCTGAATGTTGAAGAAAGAATAGGCGTTCTTGACAGAAACAATGACTAAGTATTTAAAGTTAACTATGGACTAATTTTTTTTTAGTCCATAAAAGAGGAAGTATGAAGTTTTTTTGGAAAAAAGAGAATAAGCTTGACACTACGGAAATATTGATTAATGGCAAACTTACAACTTGTTTGGTTTTGTCTTTAATTTCTGCTTTTATTGATATAGTATTTTTTAGTGGATTATCAAAATCAAACTATCCGTTTTTTAGTTTTTTAGCACCAGCTTCGGTGATTTTGTCTTTAATGTCTATAGGCTTTTCTATGGCTAAGTTTTTCTTTGCTATGCAAATTTCTTTAACTAATGAATTGCAAAACCAATTAAGCTCGCAAGGCTATTCTTGGGCTTTAAGATTTAACAAAGCTAAGTTTGGCTTTAATGTAATACATAAGTTTTTGATTGCCGTTTCTATTGTTACTTCTTTGAGCTTGTCTGTTATTACTATTGGTAATGGAATAAGAACAATGGAACAGACAATTAATAATCAGTCTAAAGATGCTGACAAATTAATTGCTTTAAGTAATTCTTATGACAAAAGCATAGAAGAAAGAAAAAATGCTGGAAAAGATGGTATTTCTAACAAGAAAGAAGCAGCAGACCTTATTAAAGATGAAATAGAAACAGCTTGGGCTAGAATACAAGAATATCAGCAAAAGAGAGACGAAATAGATAGTTCAACTTTATCTGATGAAGAAAAGAATACTTTAAAAAAACAACTTAGAACAGAAGTAAATAGAAAGACACCTGGAGTTAATGAAAACAACATTGACTTCATGACTAAAACAACACTTAGCGAAATCATGTATGGAAGGGCTCAAACTTCCGTAAGTAAACTTAATGATTTAAACGGTGCTACAGATGTTTATAGTGAAGCAGTAGATTACGATAAAGAAAAAATAATTGAAGAAATTAAGGCTATTGCAGAGAAAGAATACAAAACACCAAACGGAACTCTTATTAGTTTCTTTGATGAAAATGGAAATACCGTTAATGTTCAAACAGCAATAGCAAGATTGCAAGCTTCTATTAGTCAATGGCAAACTGACACTGGAGATGTTGGTAGTTCTTCAAAAATATTTACTTTGCTAGCTACTTATATGAGAATTCCAGAAACAGCTGGTGGTATGGCAGTTTCAGAAAAAATGATGATGGTCTTGATTTTTATATTTGGTATAATTCAAGAGATTATCATTGCTAAGCTAACTCCAAGACCAGTTATTACAAGAAAACTTCTTTCACAGTTTAGCGAATATATTGATTGGAGCGATTTTAATATCGATAAATTTTTGCTTAAAGTTTATGATACTTATAGAAAAACTAATATACTTTCGCATGACGAATTTCAGAGAAAAGCTGAAAAGTGTGTTAAGTATATGAATGGAGATATTAATAGTATTATTAAAGAGGTTAAAGCTGGAATAAAAGAAAAAGACCTCGAAAAGAAATACACTCAATTATCTTTGGAACTTGAGCAATTTAAGAAAGAAAATGAAAATCTTAAATCTCTTAATGAAAATCTTTCTAGCGAGATAGAAGAAAAAAAGGTTTTTGAAGAAAAATATAATCAAGCAGTAGCAGAACTTGAACAGCTTAAAGAAGCTACTAAAAAAAAATCTAAGAAATCAACTTCTAAAAAGAAAGTTGGTTTGACTAAAGATGTATTAAAGGTTGAAGATATACAACCTATTGAAGAAACTGTTGAAGAACCTAAAATAGAGGAGAAAAAACCACGTGAAAAGAAAAGAATATTAGTTAGACCAGTTGAAGAAGAATTAGAAGAAATGATTTCTTCTCTTGATAAAAGATAAATTAGAGAGGTAGCTTAATGAGTGATATAGACTTTGTATTTCCTTTCGTAGACAACAAAGACCCTATTTGGCAGAATGCTTATATAGAAAAAAGAAGAGAATTAAATTTGCCCACAGAAATGAACACTGTGAGGTTTAGAGATTGGGAGCTTTTAAGATATTTATTTAGAGGTATCGAAAAGTATATGCCATGGATTAGAAAGATACACATGATTGTTTCTAATCCAGAACAAATACCAACATGGTTAGATACATCTAAAGTCCATATAGTTTTACATAAGGATATAATCCCAAAGGAATTTTTGCCAACTTTCAATAGCACAACTATTGAAATGTTCTTGGGAAACATAGAAGGATTAGCGAATAATTTTATCTATTCTAACGATGATTTCTATCCTACAGCTCCTATGGAAGCAAGCGATTTTTTTGAAAAAGGAATCCCTAAGCTATCGTTTAAAACAGATAGTGGACAGAATACTATGTTTAAACAGGTCGAATATGGAACTCAAAAGATTATAGCAGACCATTTGGGCATACAGCTTCCAAATCCTAATGATATGTTTGTTAAAATACCTCATACTATGACGCCAATGTCTAAGACAACGGTGGATTTAGTAGCAAGGACTTTTAGGAATCAAATTAAAGATTCTATAACTCCATTCAGAACAAACAGAAATTATAATCAGTATATTTATACTTATTATAATTTGCTTACCGAACAGTATCTTGATAGCGAAAGAACTTATCATTATTTTCAGTTTAAAAAAGGCGAACAGCCACAAGGATATATAACAGATAAGGTTAAAGTAATCGCTGATTATATTATTAATCAAAAAACTCAAACTATTTGTATTAACGATACTGTTAAATTTGCAGATATTGAATTTTTATATATTAAGAAAGTTCTTACAGAAGCCTTTGAAACAGTTCTACCAGATTTGAGTGAGTATGAGCTTAAAGACTATGTAAGTGATAAGTATTTAACATTTGGCAATTTACTTAATAAAGTAGTTGCAACATTTACACCTTTAGATGAATATCAGCGTAAACAGTTTATTGAAGGTGTTAGTGAATTGGTTAAAAAGATTGTTTCTAGTGAGCTTCTTGAGATTGATAGTTCAGAAGACGGAAGCGACAATAGTTAAAGATTAACTTTTTCTAAGTTAATTATATATTTATTTTTTAGGAGTATTTATGAAGTGTCCAAATTGTGGGAAAAAATTGACGATAGTAGCAGACTTGACAGAAGATGAAATTTCTGATTTCTATTATGCTAATAATATTAGAAATACAGCTCGTCAAGCTCTAAGAAGCGATAGTATTGATTTTTCTCTTTTTAAAGAAGAAGGTCAGGTATTTGAATATTTTAGAGCTGCTTATCATGAAATGGCTACAGCCGAGTTTTTATTTTATACACTTTATTCTTCTCTTGCTAAAAAATATAATATTAGTAAAGAAGATATTAATCACTTGGTTATAGAAGATGGCAAACTTTGTATTCATGAACATAATTAGGATTTAAGTATATGAATGTTAGTAGTGACATGTTTATAAAACTTTGCAAAAATATTTTAAGTGCAACATCTTCTTATACTGGTGTTTCAAGTGTTTATTTACCAAAAAGTGGAATAACTATAAACAGTTCTACTAGCACTTCGGCATTGCAAGGTATTCCTATGTATGCCGAAGATTTTATGGCTTTTCTAAATGCTATAAAAGGTTCAATAACTTATGACACATCAGGCTTGCCTAAGAGTGGTTCTACTATTAAAGCAGAACAATTCGCTTTTCTATTACAAGTAAAAGAAGATATAACAGAATATAGATGTGTTGGATGCGGAAGTAGCTGCTATAGTAGTTGCACTGGTGGTTGTGGTGGATGCAGCGGCGATTGCGGAAGTAGTTGCGGCAGTTGTAGTAGTAACTGTGGTGACAGTTGTAGTAGTAACTGTAGTAGTAACTGTAGTAGCGGTTGTCTCAACGGATGCAGAGACAACGAACATAGTAGTGGCTGTGGCGGCAATTGTGAAAGAAATTGCAATAGCAGTTGCAACAATGGCTGTAGCGGCAAATGTGAATCTGGCTGTAGCGGCGGTTGCACTGGTGGATGTAGCGGCGGTTGCACTGGTGGATGTAGCGGCGGTTGCAGTGGCACTTGCTATACTTCATGCTCTAGTAGTTTATGTAAAAATGGCTGCGATTCAAGTTGTTTAGCTTCATGTTCAAGTAGCTTGGAAATTGCATCTTATTATAAAGGAAAAGAATAATCTTATTTGAGAGTTTATAAATGATTAATGAATTAAAGCAATTTGACGGTTTAAACTGCACTATAAACACAACAGAAGACTGTAATTTAAGGTGTAAATATTGCTACGAAATTGATAAAAAAAGAAAAGATATAGATTTGCAAAAATGTTACGATTTTATTGATTTAATTCTTTCAAAACAAATGAAAGATGTTATTAATAAATCGTTTACAAAGCATAATGCATCCAAAGATAAATCTTTTTTTAGGCAGGGACTTAATCTTGACTTTATTGGTGGTGATAGTTTAACGAATGTAGATTTACTTGATAAAGTAATTAAGTATTTCATTTTTAAACTTAATACTACAAAAGAGCTTCCAGTTGAGCGTTGGAGAAATAATTGGAGACTGTCTTTAAGTTCTAATGGAACTCTTTTTGAAAAGAAAGAAGTAAGAGATTTTTGTGAAAAGTATAAGCATGTTTTGTCGTTAGGGGTGTCTATTGATGGATGCCCAACTATTCATGATATGAATAGAATCTTCAATCCAGAACTTACTGGAGGTAAGGAAGTAGGCTCAATGTCTACTATTCTTAAATGGTGGGACTGGTATCAAAAAACTTTTGAGATTACGGCTCATGCTACTAAATCTACATTGGCAAAATGTAGTATTCCATATATATACGAGAGTTTGGTTTATATGTTTGAAAAAATGAACATAATTTATATAAATCAAAACTTTATTATGGAAGATGCTCATTTAACAGCAGATGATTATATACTGTTTGATGAGCAGATGAGAAAATGTGTAGAATATGTATTAAAGCATAGGCATGAATTATATTGGTCTATGATAGATAAAACTCAATTCGCCCTTCATAAAGCTTTAACTCCAGAAGAACTTGAAGAAAGTCATTGCGGTTCTGGTTGTATGCCTTGTTTGGGTATTAATGGTAAGATTTATCCATGTTTTAGATGGACACCTCATACACAGCCAGCTCATTTGAAAGACAAAATGGTTACTGGTGACACAATTAATGGATTTAATCATCCAGAGAAGTTTACGGAAGTTTGTGAAGATTCTAAGAAAAAGAATTGCACAAAAGAAGATAAGTGCAAAACTTGTGAATATGAATCTGCTTGCTCGTATTGTATTGGTGGCTGCTATGCTGAATATGGAGATTTTGTAAGAACTACTCATATTTGTGAGATTACAAAACTTCAATGTAAATGGGCTAAAGTTTATTGGAATGAATATAATAAGCTTGAAGGACTTCCTATGGAGTTTGACGAAAGATACCAGCTTGATAAAGTTGAAAAGTGGACTCCTAAATATTTGGGGACAAACAAAGGCTTCTAAGTTAAATTTAGGAGGAACAAATGATAACAATTGATGATGATATAATAACACTTAACAGCAAATATTATATCAGAAATACAAACGGTTCATCTGATATAGATATTTCGTCTGGTATAAATTCTAAAGTATTGGTAAACAATATAAATATTTTAGGAACTATATATTATCATGGAACGGCTGTAGAAATAGCTCCCTCTTGGAGTTAAAAATAAAAAGAGTAGGAAAATACCTACTCTTTTTTTTTATTGACATAAATTCTTTAAAATGCTATAATTTAACAAAGGAGCTGAGAATGAATTTAACAGAAGAACAGGCTTTAGAACTTGTAGATAAATACTGGGAAAGAGAATATAATAAAATACAATCAATAGATTTTCCTAAGACAAGAGAACATGAAGTTTCAGAAGAAAAAATGAAAAATGAACTTTTTTCTTTGGAAACTAAAGAATTAAGTTGGAAAGCAAACTCTAGTTTGCTTGCTTATTTCCACCCTTCTTTAAGATATGCTAACAAAAAAGGAAAGCTTTCACCTTATGAATTTTGGTGTCAATTAAAAAAGAATCCAACTATGTTTAAAAAGTTTTATAAGAATAGATTAAAGTGTTCTGATTATTTCAAAGAAAGCGAAGAAAAAAATAAGCTCCTTTGGAAAGGAGAAGTTCCAGAGTTTATTTATGGAATAGGATTAACGACTGGAATGTTTGCTCCAAGAGTTTCTATATTTAAGCCAGCAGCAGCTAAATCTTTAATTAAAGCTTATTTAGATGAGTTTGATACAATATTTGACCCTACAGCTGGATATTCTGGAAGAATGATTGGAGCTGTATGCTGTGGAAAGAATTATATTGGTAGGGACATTAATGACCTTACCATAGAAGAAGATAAAAATTGTTGGAATTTTGTTAAAGAGAATATTTCTACAAATCCTACAGTAGATTTAGCAGTAGCAGACGCTCTCGCTGTTAAAGGTGAATATGATTGTTTAATGACTTGTCCACCTTATGAAAAGATAGAAGAATGGAAAAATTCTAAAGGTGAGAAAATATCATCAACTAAAACTTGTGATGAATGGATAGAAGCTTTGATTGACAATTATAAATGTAAGAAATATGTTATTGTAGTAGACAATAAAATAGACAAATTTGAAAAATATGTTAAAGGAGAGTTTGAAAACACAAATTATATAGGAGCAAGAAAAGGAAAACTTACTAAAGCATCTTTTAATTCAGAAAAAATTGTAGTAATTGAATAAGGAAAAAAGAATGGAAATAATTAGTAAAGCTATTAAATATGAAATACCTATTAAGCAGCCTAAGTTGTTTAATGTTGTAAAAGACTTATATGACAATTTTAATAAAAAAGAGTTTGATACTAATATAACAGTAGAAGAATGCATGTTAGAGTCAGTAAAGTTTGTATATAATGGTTTTAATCAAATTACAAACTTTGAAACTGTAAAGACTCTTGAGCCTATTGAATTGCCTAATAGTATGGTAGTTCTTTTAGCTTTTAGTGGTGGATTAGATTCAGTTTATCAAGCATTAAAGCTTAGAGATAGAGGATATGCAGTTAGATTATTTCATGTTAAAAATATGAACTTTTATTCTAATGGGCAAGAGTATAAAGCAGCTAAGAACTTTGCTAAAGACTTTGGTTTTGAGTTAATAGAAGCTTCTATGTCTCCGATTAAAGACGCTGGAGAATATAAAAAATATTGGAAAGAAAATCCATTTAAGAACGAAGTCTTTTATTCTATGATGTTGGATTATGCTGCTGAAAATGGAATAAACAATATTTCTTCTGGAGATGATTTAAGACTTCAAATAGAAGACGCAGTTCCAGACACAAACTTTTCTGATATAGGAGAATTCACTTCTTTATTTATGGAAGGAGCAAGCGAAGTTTATAAAAACTTTCATTTCTTACCTATAATTAAAGCAAATAAAGCAGAGAGATTAAAATTCTTAAAAGAGAAGAATGCCTTAGACTATTATTATAGTTGTGTAGGTGCTGGAAGATTGCAGATGTTTTTGAACAAAAAGAACTCAGCAAAATATGGAGTAAAACTTGATAAGCTATCTTGTGGCTGTTCTTGTAGAAAAGATAGCTTTCATATATTATTGAAATATTATTTTCTTAATGAAGTCTATCCTCAAGAGTTTATTGATAAATGCTGGGATTGTATAGCTAAGGGAGCTGACGCTGTATTCTTTAATAAAAGTATTCCGCTTGAAAAGAGAATACAAAACTTAATAGATTATTGATAATTTCTTATAATATATTGACTTAGCTTTAATTCTATGTTATAATTTTAATATAAGGAGTAAAAATGGAGAACTTTACACATCTTCATGTGCATACAGTATATTCAGTTTATGATGCTATATCTACACCAGATGAAATAGCAGAACAAGCAAAACTGCATGGTCATACAGCTTGTGCTATAACAGACCACGGAAATATGTCTGGAACTTTTGCTTTTCAGAGAGCTTGTCTTAAAAGAGGAATTAAGCCTTTATTGGGAATGGAAGGGTATGTAGTAGATAAGCTTGTAGAAGAAGATGAGAAAGGAAAGAGAAAAAGAAATAAAAATAATCATATAATTCTTTTAGCTAAAGATGAAG
>Ga0247609_10000753_pt1 | contig 42730 bp, 70 predicted proteins | sample 172DNAGHGlowgp2_FD_193487 | JGI IMG/M metagenome (GOLD analysis project Ga0247609, IMG submission 193487) | Sheep rumen microbial communities from Palmerston North, Manawatu-Wanganui, New Zealand - 1728 DNA GHGlow gp2 | ecosystem: Host-associated > Mammals > Digestive system > Stomach > Rumen ... | reverse complement strand
GAGAAGTTGTAGAAATAAATGCTAATACTTATAGTAAATTATATCACACTTCTAATACTCCAGTACTTAAAGAAAAATAGTCTAATGGAACATATAAATATTATAAATATGTGGACTATGGAAGACGTTTAGGAAACTGCCATTATAAAGAAGATGAATGGTATATTCAAATTCCTCCAATTTTATATACTGAAAAAAATGAAAACTGGAGACTTATTACTAATTCTAAATACCCACCATTAAATCTTTACTATACACCTATCTAGGAAAGTTTACCTCCAGAAAAAGCAACTAGTGTAACACTACCTAAATATTTATCAGAAAAATACCATAGTAAATGGTGGCAATTTGAAAAATGGTAGGAAAAACAAACAAGATTAAGAGATAAATTTATAAGAATTAAAGTACGATATAGTGGAGAAGATTTGGCAATTATTTATGCCATCAAAACTATGTACACAATAAGTTATTCGTAATATGAGTGATTTATCAGGATTAGATGCTAGAAGTTTATACTAGAGCAGATTTGAATAGTGGAGACAAGACCCTGCTAAAAAGGATAAAAATTTATCTAAAAATATAGCAAAAGCCAGTTAGTAGTTTGCTGACTCTGAAATGCGAGATGCTAAACAACGAGCTAAAGATTGGTTAGATTAGGAAAACACAAAACATCCAAATCTTGGAAAACAAATATTAGGAGGAGTATCTAGCATAGGTCGAGGAATCGGAAACTTTGCTATAGATAATGGAATTTGGAAAGACTTTAATCCAGACAAAGGTATTTTTGGACAAGATGAGGACGGTAAAAGAACGTTTGATTTAGGGTAGGCTATTGGAAATGGAGTTGGAAATATAGGCAGAGGTCTTGGATTTGCCAGTCAATTTCTTCCACAACAAGAAATGGCGGAAAATACTAACAATAAAGTTGCACAAGGTGTTGCAACTACCATAGGAACAGCAGCTTTAAAGTCAGGAAATCCATGGGCTGCATTATATGGAGGAGCCCTATTAGCTGGACAAAAACTTGGAATAAACAATTCTGGTTCAGATACAGGAAATAAGTTAGTAGACTATGGAAATTCTGCATTGGCACTAATTCCAGGATTAGGATTACTTGGTAAAAAAGCTGGATAGTATAATGAAGATGCTCTAGTAAATTCCTCACATGGCTATAATACTATAGGAGAATAGGCTAGAAAAAATTCTAACGGAAGATTTTTAATAAATGGTAATGGAATTAGAAACCAAATTAAAGATGCTAATTTTAAGACTTATATTGCATCTAATGACATTCTAAGACCTGGAAAATTAGACATCATAGGTGCTTAGGATCCAAAATATTATATTGCTGCTTAGAACGAGTTAAATGGAGGATACAATTAGGTAGGAGTAGCTAAACAGGGAGCTATTTTACAGTTTAGCAGAAAAATTTTAAGTAAAAACAAAATATTGACACATCAAAAAGGTGGGCCATTATAGAAAAAGCCTAGAACTCTAGACGAATTAGTTGATTATGTTGAATAGCAAAATCCTCCATTTTGGGAAAGAATGAGTGGACAAGATAAAAATGAAATTCCATCACCTTTTGGAGACGGGAGATATTCTACACTTCTTATGAATTGGTCTACTGGAGATAATGGAATGGCTGAAGTCTTTCCAAGTGTATAGTATGATAATACTACCCATCATCTAAAATATATACAAGACTGGAGAGAAGCATTAGACTTAGCTAGAAAAAATGGAGATGTTATAATAATGACTCCTGAAGAAGCTGAAAATTTTACTATAAACTACAAAAAAGCTAGTAAATTAAAACATGTGTATGATTCAATTCTGCCTTAGTATACTGAAACTTTTACAGGAATATTTAAGGAAGGCGGAAAAGTAAATGTAATTCCAGAAGGAGCATTACACAAAAACAAACATCACCTAGAAGATGTTGATGAGAAATTCGGAGATGGATCAATAACTACTAAGGGAATTCCAGTTATAGTTGAATCAGAAGGTGGTGAAGTTATTCAACAAGCTGAAGTAGAGCGTCAAGAAATAATATTCAGACTTGAAGTAACTAAAAAATTAGAAGAATTAAGTAAAAAACATACAGACGAAGCTGCTATAGAAGCAGGAAAATTATTAACATATGAGATATTGTATAATACAGAAGACAAAACTAACAACATGATATGAATTATAGAATAGACATTGACGAGTTATACGGGATAAAACATAGAAAAGTCTCGAGATTTTAGATGGGTGGAAGTCTAGGAAGGTATCTAGAGTATTATACCAACCCAAACAATCCAACAAGAACATATGTGTTATTTGATGCAGCAAGACGTGCTAATCTTCCATTCATGTATGATGTTGGTAATGGAGGTTTATTTGATTATACAATTGCTTCAGATAATCCAAATAATGTTCCTGGAAGTATACATACAAACACAATGAATGGTAATTGGTTTGATCCAAATACTACATACTTAGAAATAGATCCTCAAACTGGATTAATTATGAATGGACAAAACGGAGATGTGGTATTTGGGGGTCAAATGAATCCAATTATTGAAGGTAATTATTATTACGACGATAATGTAGGATGGACACAAACTCCAAGTTATAGACAAGCAGAAATATATCCTGCAGAAAAAGCAGAAAGAGCAGAAACTTATAGAAATATACTATCCAATTTAGGTTTTGAACAAGCATGGAGAATGGACGATGACTCTGTTCTAGATTTTGGAAATGCCGTAGGATTATCGATGGCAACTGGTGCAGTTAGCGAAATTGGTGGACAATTACTTAATGGAATAATAGGAATTACTACAAGAGCCCCATGGCTCACGAATTTGGTAACTAGATATCCAAGATTAGCAGCCACTTCAACTGCTATAGGCACTTAGGTACTTCCTGGCGTTGCTGCTGGAGTTCAAGACTCACAAGAAATAGATAAGATGAGACAAGAAAGAATGAATGCAGCAGTAAAAGAGATAGATGATCATATGAAGGGAATTAGTTATTTTACTGAAGAAAACTTTAATAGACTACACGGCGTAGAAAATATCCCAAATATGATGGAATGGCTCTCACAAAATGGATATAATGTAGCAAAATTAAGTGACGGAACATATACAATTGAAAAAGATTATTTTATGTTCCCTTGGTTAACAGACGATTTATTGCAATTTTGGCCGACAGTTGTTGGATTAGGATCAATATATGCATCAAGAAAAAAAGCATCCACTAATGAACAAAAACTATTAGAACAAAACGGATAGAGTCAAAATAAAAAAGGAACTTTATTTAAAAACCCCGATGGAACAAGAACAAAGTGGGGACATGCTAAAAATGCTTTAGGATATGTATCACAGATAGGTGCCACTCTTGGACTTTAGTACTATGAATCAGTTCAACGTAAAATGAATGAAAAGGCAGCCTAGATGGCAGATTTTTTAGTAAGAAAAGGATATGCTCGTTTTGGAACTCCGTATACTATACAATAGCAAGACAGTTATGCTCCTGCAGTAGTAATTCCTGGAACAGACACAATTTCTGGAGTACCAGATTCAGCAGCAACTGTTCAAGATTATAGCACTGGGCAAATGGACTCCATAAATAGAAGTTCTGATAGTATAAACGAAAATGCCAATATATTTAAGTATCAATAGCCTGCAACTGTAAATGAATAAGAAAACTGTTGAAATCCATAATAAAAAATATCAAGTTAAAGTAGCTGAATCTGAATCGGACAAAATTAAAGGGTTGTAGGGTATAACAGAACTGCCTAAAAATGAAGGTATGTTATTTGTATATGATGAACCTTAGACAGTGGGATTTTGGATGAAAGATACTGAAATCCCACTAGATATAATCTTTATAAACGACGATTGTGAAGTATTATCAATATATAAAGGACAGCCGTTTAATGAAAATATCGCAGAAGAAGATGATGTAAAGTATGTTCTTGAATTAAATCAAAATTCAGGAGTTAAAGAGGGAGATGAACTTGATATAGATAGTGATGAAGATTTACCTACTATGAAAGTAATAGGACCAAATGGAGAAGTTCAGATGGAACTGGAGGGAGGAGAGCGAATATTTAGTCGTAAGAATACTAGAACATTAATAAATATGGCAAAGCGTGCAGATAAATCGAAGTCTGACACTGACTATAAACGGCTTGGGAATAAAATGTTTTCATATATTAAATAGTAGGATAATCGAGAACCTGATTATGTTGAACTAAAAGACAAGAAATAATATGCCAAAAAAAGATTTAAGCACCGACCCAGTTAACTTAAAAGCAATGTGGCGTAAAGCTAAATAGGTTTATACTCAATTAAAAGCTTCCGGGTTGTCCGATATAGTAATTGCAGCAATTTTAGGCAACATAGCTCAAGAATCATCGTTTGATCCGAATGCTAAATATGGAAGTTATTCAGGTTACATTTAGAATCACAAAGATATAGTTAATTGGATTATAAAAAATTTTGGAGGATATACTCATTCTCATTAGATGAATTATCTAATAGCAGGCCTAACAAATAAATTACCAGAAACAGGTTCTTTATGGGGAAAAGAATTAAACAAAAGATTTACCGATTTTACGTCTGGAATAAATAAAAATACAACTGTAGAACAAGCAACAAAATTATGGGAATCTTCGTATGAAAAATCTGGAGGATAGGCACTGTAGAAAAGAATAAATTATGCGAAATACTTCTATGATTAGATTTAGGCAGAATAGAAACAAAATAAAAAGAATCCCAAGTATACTTATATAGAAGAAGTAAATCCAAATCTTAATAATTACAATAATGAGTAGGTAAAAGATATAAACGAAGTTAAAAGTGATTTTGACTTACCTTTATTAGCTACTAATTTTAAACGAGGAGGTAAACTAATAAAGAAACATTAGTATGGAGGAACTCTAGCAAGTAGATATCTTTAGACATTTTATGACCCAAATAATCCACTCTTAACATATGTAAATTTAGCAGATGCACAAAAAGCTGGATTACAGTTTACGAATGATATTAATGATCCATATTCTGGGGCATATTTTAGTTATGCAATTGGAAATAATAGTAAAACAGGAGAAGACGAAAAAGGAAGAATTTTTAGAAATAATATTGCTGGACAATAGGTAGTTCCTGAAAATACATATGTAACCATAGACCCATATAGAAGGATAATTAATAATAAAGATTTTAATGTTATTTTAAATGGATAGAACTTATTATCTACAAATGGAGCAACTTATGATTAGAATAGAGGATGGTTCACTTTTCCAAACATTGAGTAGGGACAAATAATTGATTAGAATTTATTAGATCAAGCAGAACAAGCAGCAAGATTTTTATCTGACCGAGGATTTGAACATGCTTGGCGAATGGATCCAATAGATCGAATCAAGTTTGCCAGAAGTGTTCAAGAATCAGATGCTGCTGGCTATGCAACTGTTTTTGGTTCACAAATTCCAAAAGTAGCTACATCAGCATATAATTGGCTTACTGGAACCAATACTGGAAGAGTCTTTACTTCTTCTATGTTAGCTGGAGAAGCTGTTGATGCTGGCTCAAGAGCCATAACCGGTTAGTCTTATGGTGATTATATGGCGAGTCAATACGGAGGTAGCCCATTTTTATGGGGATTAACTAATCCTGGATACTTAGTTGGAGAGAGTTTAGTATCCCCAATAAAAGAAACTTTAGAACCAGTAATTAAAGAAACCTCTAAAACACTAACAGAAAGAATAATTTAGGCTGGCAAAAATTTATTTAATAGAGATTTCAAAGGACAATTAGACTATGCTTTTGAAGAAACTGCGATACCAAGCAGTTCTGATCTTAAGACAAAAATAGAAGCAGCAACAAAATATATAAATTATAGACTATCAAAAGGATACAAAAACTCAAAAATATATACACCAGAAGAAGCAACTTAGATTCAAGATTAGTTAGCTGCTGAAGGAATAGATATTAAAGCTACCGACAATGCAACTTTAATAGGACACACACCATCAAAAAATATAATGAATTCAATAATGCACCGATTATAGAATTATAGATTATTTAATTTCTATGAACCTGTGCTTCCTTTTGATAATACTATTAAAGATGGAAAATTAATTGATTTTAGAATACCAAAACAAACCTATTTTGTTTTAGATGAAAATGGAAATCTTGTATTAACTACTACACGTAGTGGTAAATAGTATTCAGATGATATAATAGAATGGCCTACATTTCTTGCAGATTTTCCAAAAAGAAATTTAAGAGGTCTTTTCTTAAGCAATGGTGGATCAAGAGTTGCATTTAATTTTGTACCCCTAGAAAAACCTTTCGCAGTAAAAGCAGCTAGTTCTACTACTAGACATGAAATATTGGGACATGGCATGAATGATATAGCCAAAGCAGTTATGGGTAAAGAAACTGGAATTCCATATCTTTCAGAATTGTATCAAATTCTTAACGGGATTAACCCAGAAGTATTAAGGTCTATGAAACAATTTTTCTCCCCAAAAATGAATGAAAGAGAATTACAGGCATTACTTAAATAGACTTGGGATCCCATTATCAGAGATATTGGACGTTAGGAAGGAATATCTCCACAACAAATGGAATACTTATCTAAAAATAATGTAGAAAAACTTCAAGCATTATTTGAACAATATGTAGATAATGCTACACCACAACAATTGTATGCATGGTTAGATGCAGCAGGTTCTTCATATGCCTCATTTGTTAAGAGATTACTTCCAGTAGAAAAGGGATTAGCAGATGCAATGGAAAACAATGTAGACACATATGACTTACTTTTAGATATGGTGGTAGATAATTTAAGAAGAAAAAAAGTTTCATATACCACAGCAGATGCTAATAAATTTATGTAGGAAATTAAACATGTTCTTAAAAAGGGATTTTCTGTAGCGTTGCCAGCATCTGTAACAATATAGAAAGCTAATGAACAAAATAACTAAAACTATTAAATTTTAACATAAATTAATTTGTATAATTCAAAATAAATTGCTATATTTGCAAAAAGTTTAACAGTTAAACAAAAAATTATTTTAATTATGAGAATCGTAAGTAAATTTAAGAAATTTTAGGAAGGTGGCGCAATGGGTGCCCCTCAAGACCCTATGGCACAATTACTTCAAGTTGCCATGGAAGCAGTTCAAACTCAAAACTGTGAAGCAGCTATGGCTGTTTGTCAAGCATTACTACAACTTGCACAAGGTGCAGCAGGTGGTCCTGCTCCTGGTCCAGAAGGTCCTGCACCAGAAGAAGCTCCAGCAGAAGAACCTACATTTGCTCGCTATGGTGCAAAATTAGTAAGAAGAAGATAATTAAATTAAAATTTTAAGAAAGGAGTGTATAAATCTTTATATGCTCCTTTTTGTTTATAATATGGCTTAGGTTAGAAAATATCAATCTGGAGGCGTAACTACTAATACTGACACATTAATAGATGTTGGAGGAGTTAAATACTTGAAATCTGATATAGTTGGAATTTTTAGAAATCAATATCTACGAGATAGCTATTCTAAAGAATTTCTAGGTAATGATATAGAGTAGGACGCACTATTTAATAAGATTGCCGACATATATGCTGATGGTTTAGACAGCGGTAAGATGAGGTTTGATTCAGACGGACGACACATTTTAGACCCCTCTGGAAAATATTACAATATTGATAAGATTATTGATAACCCAAAAACACAATAGGACTATTTTAATAATTAGTCTGTTAGGGTTATGAATATGTTTGAAATAGCTAAAAGAAAAGGATACATTAGAAGTTGGGACAATAAAGTTAACAACAAGGATGTGTATTCATTTAACGAAAAGAAAATAATTACAACTAATTATTTCGATAAATCGTATGACTACGATTGGTCTAAATTGGCACCTGCCTGGTTTGCTTTAGACTCTATGGACGATAAAACTAAAATTAGAGAATCTAAAAATAGGCGTAAAATCTTATCAAAAGTAATAATAAAAGAAGCAGACAAAATAGACAACGATCCAACATATAGGAAAAGATATAAATTTGATAATGAAATAAATGATCCTTTAGCTTATAAAGAATATACTAAGGCTATGCGTGAGTATGCTGAGATGATAGCAAACTCGGATACCTTTAATGAGTCCATGTTAGAGTTAGGAGTAAAATTGGGAACAAATCCTAAGCTACTTTATCAACAAACAGATAGAGATACAGACTCTTTATTTGCAAATATAACCCAGGAGGCATTAGAGGCACAAGCAGCAGCTGAAAAGAAGAAGTAGGAAGATGTAGAAGCAGCTAAAAAAGCTGCTGATGATAAAGCCAAACAAGACGCAGAAAACTTAGTAAAAGACGTAGAAGCAAATGGAGTAATTAGAAACATAGACCCATTATCGACTACAGATATAGCATTTGTAGAAAATAATGGTATACATTATATTACAGATAATATATCTAATATTAGTCCATTTGGGTAGTAGCTGGCTAGTACACTATAGGCTAGATATGGAAGAGAGCAAATATAGAAGAATTGGTATGGGTGGCAGTAGTACGCAGGACGATACTTAGAAAATTTAACAAATTATTTTACTAATAAAACTGATTATAGAATATATGCAATGACTTATGGTCCATTAAGTCATTCCAAGAAAATATTCTTTGCTAAGCGGCCATCCGATAAAAAGCCTATACAAATTAAATTTAAAAAAGTAGGAGTTGACTATCATATATTTGATACAAATGATAAAGAACTTGCAAATTTAGGTTCATATTGCTATGATTCAGTTCGAAGAATTATTTAGTCTAATGCAGATTATGAAGCTGTATTAGGAATCATAATGCCAACACAGTTAACAAAAGATTATGATACAGGAGAACCAATTCCATTTTAGTCAAAAGAAGTATTCACTAAAGATGGAATGAATATTTACTGGAAGATGCTCACCCAGCTCAAATATGATGAATATGATGCAAGAAGATTTGAAGAGATTCTTAAAGGAGTTTCAATGCAATTTTTAAGTTTACCAGAACAAGATTAGTACAAATATAATGCCTTTAATGTATCATCAAATCCTAAAAGTTGGTACGGATCACGTTTTGCTCTTTATGTAAATAATGATGGGCACGTTGTATTCTCTTGGATTTATGGTAAAAACGAGCTAGCCTTTGTATCAAAAGTAACACTAGACGAATTTAGGAAAAAATACTTAAAACACTCAGGAAACATAAATTATATAGATTACGGTTTCATAAATAGTGTTGTTCCTTAGGTGTTCGATACAACTAATGGAAATAATCTGGATATTATCGGATACAAGCAAGGAGGTAAGTTTAGAAAACATTCTTATGGTGGAAGTCTATTAGATACTTATAAATCACAAATGGATTTAGGATTAATATAGAAACCTGTAGAAATACAGCAAACTCCTATAATACCAGAATAGTAGAATACAAAACAAAATTCTGAACAATTAGCGGCACAGCCAGAAGAATTTACTGTAGCAGATGGAGTTCGTTTAGGAGCTTCTATTTTAGACTTAACTGGAGCATTTATGCTGTTCCCAAAAGGACTAAATATGGCAAGTGCTGCTGTCAGCGGTGCATCTCTAATAGGTTATATTGGAGCTGACTTAGCTGATATTATCGCAGGTAAAAAGGAATTGTGGCCCACTTTAAAACATGATGCAGAAATTGCAGGCGTATAGGCTGTTGCTTTAGTTAATCCAGTAAAAGCAGGACAAATCGCTCCAGCTTTAGCGAAAATAGTTCCAATGATTCCACATATTGCAGGTCTCCTATGGACATATGACATATTAGCTGATGATTATAGTCGTAAATCTATTATGGGCACTCTAGATAAAATCTAGAAAATGAAGGTAAGTGAAATTAATTCTCAAGATTTAACTAACCTCGCCTTCATAGCAAGAACTCTAATAGGTGCAAAAATGGGAGGAAAAACAATTAAGAATAGAGTTACTAAGGGAGTTAAAAAAGTAACAAATAAATCTCTACAAGTTGATGATGTTCCTTACCAAGTAAAAATAAAAAATGAAGCAAATCCAAACGAAACTATATTACGTTCTGATATTCTACAAGTAAGAAAAGGTTCTGGAAAACAACGTCAATCAGATAAAATTGCTGATATTAAAAAATAGGTAGTTGAGGACTATAATTCTAAATTAAAGGAAGGAGAACAAAAAATTACTATAGAAGATGTTGAAATATTAGATGCTCCTAACGGAAATCCAATTCCAGCCACAAGACAAACATATAAGTTTAACTTTAAGAATCCTGTAGATGTTATGTCTGAAAGTTGGGCTCCTGGACGTCTATTCGAAACTGCTGTACAGCATGGTTCGTTTAAAAATGGATATGTTACTAGAGAAAATACATGGCTAGGTAAGTAGCTTCGTGATGCCTTAGGAGAAGATTTCGATGTTTGGTTTTCAGATGAGGCTTTATACAGAAATAAGCAAGAATAGGCAGTCAAGTCTCTGGCACATAATTTATTTGGAGGAATTAATGAAATTAAAAACCTAGCACAGAAAATAGCTCAACTAAAAGAATCAGAAGCATTTAAACAAGCAACTGATGTACAACAAGAACAAATAATGTCTGATTTTCTTGCTAAAAATGGGTATCTATATAAACCTGAAAATGTGCAAAAATCTCAAATATATGAAGGAGCTTTAAATAAAGCTAACGAAATTGTAGAAGTTGCTAATAATCTAAATAGTATGACTGATGTAGAGGCAGCTTCTAGAATTTTAGGTGTTGATAATATTGACACAGCTACCAAGTGGGAAGGAAATTCTCCAGAGAACTATGTAACTTCTGAAATGCTAAGAAAAGCATACAATCTATTTAAAGAAGTTTACAATTCCAATAATCCTATTGCTCAGACGGCACGAGTATCGGACACTCAAATGCTTGTTGAAAATTTCACCGACTAGTTTAATGGAAGACCTTTAGATTCTGCGTGGAAACAAAATGGAGAATTAACTGGAATAATTTAGACTAATCTTACTAAATTTCAAAATATAGCAAATAGAGTTGATAGAACATTTAAAGAAAGATATGAAGCTATAAACAATCCAACAGAATAGCGAGCATTTATATTATCTGAAGCTAGAAAATTATTAGATTCTGGAAAATTAAGTCAAAGTGATTATGAACTAATATAGAATACTTAGAATTTAATAAGAAATTCTAAAGCAGAAGATATATACAAAAAAATCACAACGACAGAAGAACCTTCAACTAGAAAACCAACCGAAGAAAGTAAATCTACAGAAACTCCTAAAACTGAAACACCTACAGTTGAAGAACCTATAATTGAAGAAGTAAAACCAGAAGTAAAGAAACCAGCAAAGCCAATAAAAAGACAATATCCAGCTAAATCTAAAAAAGTAAAAACAAAAGGAAAATAGAAGAAAAAAGTAAAATCAAAGAAAGAAGGAGGAATCATGGATTTTGTTAATAATATACTTATTTCTAGATTATAGGCAGGAGGATACTTAAAAGTTGGAAAAAACTTTAGTTCTGCAATACAACCAAACTTTCAAGATCCTTATGGTCAAGGATGGAATGAATATGTTGGAAGCTGGTATGATCAAATAGGATCAAGATAGTTGCCAGGAATGTTAGACTTATTAGCATAGAATGAAAATTGGTTAGGCAATAATGGAATTATTGCTCAATTAAATAGAGATAAAGCATCACTAGACACTTCGTGGGATTCCACTCATAAAGCAAATAACGGAGCTTATTGGGGAACTGATGTAGGTAATTATCAAAAAAGAATTAGCTTTGATCCAATTACTGCAGCAATATCTAATGCTTATTCTAAAGGAAGATATATGTTAAGAACTAATAATGCTAGTTCAGGCGATTATTAGTTAAAACAAGATAATTTATTTTCAGCTATAACACACGATGCAGTAGCATTTGGAAATGTTAAATGGCTTAGCGATTAGAATAAATAGCATTACTTAAAATTACTAAAATCTCTCGTTGGTGATAAATATAAGTTTGTAACTGACTAGAATGGATATATTTATCCAGTATCAGCAACTCAAACAGAACTTGGTGATGGAGAAAGTTGGTTTTATACAAATGATACTGTTGATGATAATGGAAATACTATATCAACTACACCAACAACCACAGAAAACGCACAAACAGAAACATCTCCAGGATCTAGTACAGATACACAAACGGGTACTACAGGAAATGCTGATGATGGGACTACTGGAAGTGGCGGAAAAGACGGCAGTAGAAGTGGTTCAGACCCAAATGGAGATATTCTATCAAAATCATCTAAAAATCCCAATACAAATAAGAATTGGATAGACCTAGCCATTTTAGCTGCCGGTGAATTAGGAACTATTGATGCTAGAAATTAGATAAAATTCAGATTTACTCCACAGTAGACCTATAATTTAGTTGATAGAGTTAGAACAGGTAATAATGCTCAAAGAACTACTCAAGAATATTCAAGTTTATTTAGTAGTGCTCCAACGTCTTCTGATGCTAGATATAATGCTGCCGTTCGATTAAATATAGGAACAAATTATGTAAAAGCATTATAGGATGCTTTTGATAAAGATCGTACAGTATTTTATGATAGCTATACTAAAGCATAGTAGACACAACAAGATAATATTAAACGACAGTATGAAACATATAATGCTAACTTAAAGGATTATACAGACCAGTTAAAATACTAGGATAATGTTAATTACATGGAGAGACAAAAGCTATGGCAAAATGTTTCTAATTATCTAACTACTAAAGCAGCTGACATTGAAAACGCAAATAAATTAAGAACATCTAAATATTATTAGGTATATAGTAACAAAATCGAGCAGTAGAGAGCTTAGACTATTAGTGATATCAAATTAAGTTATTGGCAAAATCTAAGCGAGGAAGAAAAGAAAAAATATGGTAATAATATGTCTACTTATTTATCTTCCTAGGACTTTAGAGAGGTTTATGGACTTGAATATGACGAAAAAATAAGGAAAGCTAATGAAGTTGCCGATAAAAATACAGAAGCATTAATAGAGGGCGTATATTCTATAAATCCAAAAGATATAACTTATTAGAAAACATATGGTTCAAGTCTTAAAAATGGGGGACAAATTATAATGGCTAAAAGAGGTTCTAATTTAAATTGGGCTAAAATAGAAAATGCTAGAATGGTAAATAAATCCATAAATGAGAGCATTAAAGAGACTTATAAAAGTATTAGGTCTGCTAATAGAGAATTACAAAAAACAATAAGAGCACTAGCTCCAATGCTAAAAGCTCTTAATACATAACTAGTATGAGATTAATAGATAAAAAACAATATGGAGGGGTAACTTCAACATTTGTACCAAGAGGATTTATAGATGTTGCAGCACTTACCTCTGATTAGGCATCAAGTTCTTCAAGCTAGAAAGAGTCAAAATCTATGCTTGAAGAACAAATGTCTAAATATGGAGATTGGGCTGGTAAAATTCTCCCAAGTGAAATTAATGCAATACAAGGTGGAATAATGTCAGCTGCAGATTTAGAAGATTCTCCAGAAATGGCTGGTCTTAGTAAAGCTCAAAAATATGCACTTTTACAGTCTAAATACATTTAGTAGATGAATACCGGCCTAATGAATTATAAGAATCTAGAAAAAGCTAAAGATCATATAATTTCTAGCGGAGCAGCACAAGAAATTGCTCTTACTAGTGAAGGATATGTATTTGTTAGACGTGAAGGAGGAATAAGTTTAATTCCTTATACAAAATTTGATCCAACAAAGGACATACCCATTACTAATGCAGAATTAACCAATTTACGAGCAAATGACCCTAAATTTGGATTTAATGATAAAGTAACTGCCTCTCTTATGGGTGCAACAAGCATGAAAGAAATTCGAGACATTATTACTCAAACAACTCAAAGACTAGCTGTACAAGGTGGTTCGGCTGAGATGTTTATAAATCCTCTGTCAGAAGATAATCCAAATATATTAGGCATATTGAAAGATATTAATATTACCAAGGATGACCTAAAAACAATGGATCTTGGAACTCTAATAAAACGAAAAGTTTCAGATAAAAGTAATGCATAGGCTTTGTCTCATGCTATTAATGCTGTAATAGCATAGTTAACCTAGTAGTAGAGAGCATTATTAGCTATTAGAGCTAAAGAGATGGGAGAAGAGGCAGATCCTAGAGTTCTTATTATGGAATATATGGCTAGTATGGCTAGTGGTGAACATTCGGAATCATTAGATATAGTAAATACTTTTAGTTCTGGAAATGCAGAGTTGAGAGCATAGCGTTCTGAGGCAAGATAGGCTTAGAAAAAAGCTTAGGAAGAAAAAGAAAAAGCTGCTAAGAATCCATTAGGAGAACAAAAAACATCTGCAGCACTGCGTTTTGCTTTAGGTATGACAGAAAAGAAAAGAATGGAAATAACTAATGGAGCAAAAGGTAAGTTTGTAGTAGAAGCATCCATTGGAAGAATTACTAAGGACGATAATCCAATAGGAATGACTACTTTAGACGGTGTAGCTAGTAGTGATTTTTCTGGTTCTTTAGACTGGGATAACGTTACTGTCGGTGGTATAAAAGTGGATAGGTATAAAAGAAATCATGTACTTGTTGATGGAGAAATTCGCAAGGCAGCTCTACCCATCGACTAGGTTGCAGCAGCTAATGGAGTCATAAAACCAGACATTGATGCATGTCAGCGTATGGACTATGCCTGGAAAAAACTAAGACAAATGGGAATATCCGAACAAACAATGTCTTAGGCACAAACTCCAGAACAAAGAAGTCAACTAGCACAAACTATAAATAAAGTATTCTAGGAAATGAAATTACCATTAATGTTTATAGGTATAGACGAAAATGGAATGCCTATAGCAAACATTACGAATTATAAAGAATTCGCCATGCTTATGGGACACGTTGATAGTAATGTCTTGCCTAGTGGTGGAAAATGGGAGTCAGAACTTACTAGAGTTCCTGATGAAGATTAGAAAGATGTTATTGCAAAATTTAAAGAACAATATGAAAAGGGAGCATATACTCCTCCATATAAGTATGAATGGTGGAATCCAGCTGGATGGTGGAATAACCCAGCAGACTTATTTGAATGCACAGTATTTATTCCAATGAACGAAAACTTTAATGCAGTAATATCTACAACTGGAGCTAGTTACTAGCCAAAAGTTCCAGAAGCATTAGAAATAGAAAGAAGGACTAATTAGGTTAATAATAGTTAGTCATATTCATAGTCAGACATAACTTCTAAACTTAGTTATTAATTATGGGAATGATGAAAGAACACGATTGGATTGGAGAAAATTTATCTAATCCAACTTTTACAAATTCAGACTTTAAGTCTGTAGGAATTACAGCACAAAATACCTCTATTGGTCCAGAGTCTGTTTATACTAAAATTGATACTATAAGAAATAATCCAGAATTTCAAACTAATGGAAATTTTGATTAGACTAAGTTTCATAAAAAATATGAAGAACTATTAGTATCATACAATAAATTAGCAAACGATACTTATCAAGAGGATTTACTGAATCAAGGTAGAATCTTTGATTATAATAATATATTTGCTCCACCAGAAGAGAGAAGATTAGGCCCATAGTCCTTTATGACAATGGAATAGAATCCTGATCATATTAGTAAAGGACTTACAGGGTTTAATAGGCCTGGGCCCAGAACTATGACTCCTATGGAAAGAGCAGAAGGTCAAAAAATATTTGATCCGGCTACTGGACAATTTACTGAAGATACTCCAGAAGATTCATTCTTTAAAAATATATTTAAGCCAATAGTTATGGCTACGTGGGATTTTAATGCAGATATCAATGGAAATCCTACAGAAGATCCAACACAAATAGTATATTAGAAAGGACAATATAAATTAAATCCAGATGGAGAATACTATACTGAATTTCTAAATGGAAGAAGTCCATACGACAAATAGATTATTAGTAAATGGGATATAATTACTCCTGAAGGATCAGTCTTAAATAACTTCGATATGTTTGATTCAGACGATATCGAAAAAAGTACTGGCGGATCTATTATGCGTAATGCTTTAAAAATAGCCCCATTTTTTATTCCAGAAGTAGCACCATTTTATGCAGCAGCTAGTTTAGGACTTAATCTTACCGATGCTTTAGGAACATTAGGAAAACTAGTACTTGGAAGTGAAAATAACACATTAAACTCTTTAACTGCATTTACCAGTCAATTTAACCAAACTACTTCTGAATTCGGACAGTAGCATACGTTTAGTATGGAAAATATTCTTAACATGATTGGAGATACCTTTACATTCCTAAAGAGTTAGCGTGTTCTTGCAGAATATGCTCCTAGAATGTTTATGGATAAAATTCCAAAAAATGACGATGAATTTAAAGAAAGATCAGCAGATATAGCGAAAAGCTGGGAAGCCAATAGAAGGCGTCTATTACAAGAAGAAATGGACAGAGCTGTTTCTCTAGGAGATTAGACTGGAATGTCCAGAATTATTGGGCAACTTCAGAGCCCAGAACTTGCTGAAGCAGCATAGCTATATGCAAATAAAACATTACAAAACCAAATAGCTGCCTTTTAGAAATTGGGACAATAGATTTCTACAGGCACAATGGCAGTAACATTTGGATTACATACATATGGACATGCAAAAGCTTAGGGAGTATCAGATACAGCAGCAACGGCACTTACTTTAGGAGCAATTGCAGGTCAATACGCAATTTTGTCAAGTCATATTGGACAACATATATTTCCTGAAGCACAAATAAATAATAAGCGTTTAGAGAAAGCTATCGATAAAATATTCACTCCAACAAAGGGAAATGGAGAAACATTAGCATAGGCCTCTAAAAAAATTAAAGCAGTAGATGCTCAAGGTAAAGTTATAGAAAGACATGCAGAGACTTTAAACTTTATGTAGAAGGGATGGAATTTAGCAAAAGAAATGTGGAAAGTTCAATCTACTCCTACTAGAGCTACTATGGCTACTACAGCAGCACAGGCAGTAGAAATGACAACATTTACTGCACTAGATGATGTAATTGCTTCAGTATATAATTTATCCCAGTATATTTCAGGATCAGAACATAGAATGTCTGCTTGGGACGACATTTTAGGGAGATACGGTTCTTCATTAATTGGCGGTGCTATAGCGGGAGCTATTGGGGCTAAAGACATATATAAAAGCGCAAAGGCTTTACGTGAAATGACGAATGAGTCTGCGTTTCACACAATTATATATATGATTAATGAGGATAAAATAGATACTTTATTTAAAGCTATTGATAATCTTGAGTTAGGAAATAAATACTTATCTGGAACAAAACAGTATGATATTACTGAAAATGGCGGAGAAAAAGTATATTGGGACATGGGAACTAAAGAAGACAATCAAGATGTTTTAAATAAACGAATATTAAAAGAAACCATCCTAAAAATTAGAGACATTCTCTAGTCTCAAGGCGCTAAAATTAGTAGAGATTCTTTATTAGGAAAACTAATTGATGGAAAAACTCTAATAAACGACTTTAGATTAAATGCATTACTCTAGGCCAATGTTACGATAGGATATTTACAAGAATTCATAAATAACCAATATAAAATGGTAAAAAGTGGATTACTGCTGAGTAAAGATCCTATAATTCGTAGATAGTTAGGAATAACTGACCCAATGGTTAGAGACACTCGAGATGAAGTAAAGGAAGCTAAAAAAATAGAAGCTGAAGGAGGAGATGCAATCAAATCTGATGCAGTCAGTCCGGAAGCTAAGTTCTTTATTAATGCTGAGAGAACATTAAAAGAATGTGTTGACTTTAACAATAGATTTGTTACTGGAGATATATCGAAGGATTTCATTCCTGATGCAGTGTTTGAATTAATACCCGGCTTACATTTCTTTCTTACTGGTGAAGGTTTCCGTATTTTTGTAAGAGAAGAGAAACAAGTAAACGATATATCTAAATTATCAAAACAGACTCTTGAATCGTATAGAAAAGAATATGAAAATGTCATATTTGGACAGGGACATAGAGATAAAATATATTTTATGAGACATCTATTTGATGCTTTTAATGAATCTATACAACCTGTACTTAAAAAGAGACTAATTGAACGTTCAGAAATAGCAGAAAACTTTCTTAGTTTATTTAGAATCACTTAGGGAAAACAGTCTAGATCACTTCAAGCTGATTTAGATGTAGGAAACTTCTAGCAAAGTAATCTATGGCATCAAGGTAAATTTGGAGTTATAGTAAATCATCTTCTTGGAGGAAAAAGATAGATTATAGATGGATCTGAATTAGAAAAACTTGGAGCAGCTATACTAAAAATCTAGGAATAGCTCAATAAATATAAACAAGGAATAGGTAAAATAAGAACTTAGTTTGCACAAGAAGGCAAATTATACACATAGGATACATTATTTGGAGAAACACATGATGGTCTAGAGGTTCCAGAATTTATAAGTAAAACCTATCAAAGATTTAAATCTGGAATATACGATGAACAATTTAAATATGAGATAAGTAGGTTTTTGACAGCTATGATGACTGAAGAAGGCATTAACAGTCTTCTTAAACAGTTAGAAAACTTATATAGAGGAAATCTAGGTAAAATATTAATTCCAAAACTTGAAGAGTTTATCAATGAACATAAAAATGAGTTTGGATATGTAGATTACACTACTCGTTTGGAATTAATGAACTTTATAAAGTCTTTAGATTCTGATGTAATGACTAGACAAAAGCCTCTAGAATCTATAAGATATCCAAACGGAAATGTAAGAGAAGATGGAACTCCAGAATACTCACAAATGGGACTTGACTCTATTTTCTATGAAGAAGTAATGCCTATAAGTGAATTAGGAGAAGACATAAAAACAGTAGTTGAAGGGTTAAACAAATATGAAGATTTAAGAGACACGCAAGGTTCTCGTTCTATTGACAAATTAGCACAGCTATTGGGCATAGGAGAAAGTGGACAAGAAACTAAAGTTAATATACTTAATATAGATGATTGGCAAATCTTAAGTACTCTAGATGAAACCATTAAAAAAATTGATAAAGATGATTCATTTTCAATATCGGACGTAATGTCTGCTGTCGAATAGCAGTATTTAGATTTAGAGGAAAAGGTTCCATTTTATGATTAGCCTAGAATAGATTTAAGCAGGTTTATATTGGACCCAAATTCTGTAACTAAATTACAAAGAATTATTCAACTGTCTGAGGTCTTAAAAAGTACTTTAATAGCTGCTGAAGAAGAACTCGAGTCCAGATACGATATGTTTGGTTATAATGCTACTTTAAATACTTTATTAGAATTAGAAGGAGATTAGAAGTTAGCAACTATAGACGCAAACGAAGTACAATAGCGTATATTAAGTGTTGACAGAGTTTAGCTACGCATTAGAGAACTACTAGCTATATCTAATTTAGCACAGTCTTAGAAGTGGGGAAATTCCTAGAAAATTGATATGCAATTTTAGGCTTTTGCTTTTGATAAGATATATTAGTTATTTTTCTAGAAAATAAATAATGGAACTACTGATGTACTTACAGACTTAGAAAATCACGAATTTGAAGATGGAACTAAATTTAAAGGAGTTCAACAATTAAGAGACGCATTAAACGATGCTGTTCTTTTATAGTCAATAGCTGCTTCACCAATAGACTCTCCAACGTCAGAGAATAAACATTAGGCGAGAGTTGAATTTTTCAATGTGATTGAAGCCTTACATGATTTCTATTAGGCTAATATGGACATAATTAACTCTCCAAAAAAATTATCATACTTAATAAATAAAGATAGACTTCCTAACTATGGAGACAATTTATCTAAATATAAATCAATTACTCAACACGAAGCTCCGGATGACCCAATTGCAGTCTTATCTTTAATGGCATCCATTGCCTCCGTTAGGCCAAGTGTTTTCTGGAGTAATTTAGCAAAAGATTATCCATAGAATAGACTTCCTGTAGAAGTATAGCACGTGATGGCTTACGAGCAATTTGCCCATATGAACGATGTAAACGGAATTCGTAGAAAGTTCGCAGAGGCTTATAATGAGTCATTAAAGGAAGGATACGATACTAATACTTCTGAAGGTTTAATATAGTGTATAAGTGAAGCTCTTAGTGGAACTGAAGCTCTTAAATTTACTAACACATTATTTACGGAAGCAGGTCCTGGATTTGGAAAATCTGGAGGTGTAACCCCATTAGCTTTACATATGCTCATAAAATTAGCTAAAGATAGAGCTAAAAATTTATGGATATATAAGCCATCTAAACCAGTAAAGGATATTGTTGAAAAAATAGGATTAACTAAAGAACAATTAGAAGAATTAAACATTTCAACTTTTGAATTTGGTGAAAAAGGTATAGGTAAACTTGAGTTTATGGGCAAAATGTTTACCAATTATAAATAGCCTACCGTAGATGGAGAAACTATGAAAATGAAAGTTGAAACTGGAAAGTAGTACAGATTTGACTTAGAAACTCTAGGACTTGAATCAGAGACAGAATATAAAGTACTCCCTGAAGCAAATAAACCTAAAGTAATTATTATCGATGAGTTTACTGATATGTCTGAAGGAGAATGGATTGACTTGAATAGATTTGCAAAAGCAAATAATATATAGTTAATCGCTCTTGGTGACTTTTTACAATCTGGACTTAAGGCTACTGAGGAACTAAGTATTACTTATGATGGCAAATCCTTAGGTAAAGGTGAATGGGCATTACACTTAATTAGAGGTAATACTTTACATACTTTTGCTGGACAATTCTCTTTACGTTCTGATAATTTACAAATTGATTCAGATTTAGCAACTTTAAAAGCTGGCAGAATCGCCTTCTTGGATGAAGATAATGAATATAATATGGTATTACATAATTATTTTAGTCCAACTGAAGGTTTATTTGGAACTTTTGTAGAAGACGCCTGGTATAATAAAAGTATAGCTATAGATTTATCACAAGATGCAAAGAATAGAGTTGATGCTATATTTAATGACGCAATAAAAAATTCTACAGAAGACGAACCTATTAAGGTAGTGTATGTAGTATCTAGAAAATTTACAGAAGGAGAGTAGTCTCCTATGTATAAATATCTAAGCACTAAAAAAACAGAAGACGGAAAATCATATTGGGATTATGTTACATTATAGTATGATGTAACTGTTAAAGGAGAAGAGGCAGCTTATTATATAATTGATTAGGACTATTCTGGAATTGATAGAGATATTGTTGCTTCAGAGTGGTATACTGGTCTAACTAGAGCTAGAAAAGGAAGTATTTTTGTTGATAGAATTAGTCATAATAATACTTTTAAATTTACCTCCGAAACATAGACTTAGACAAGAAAGCTTACTATTCCACCTAAAATAATGGAAGAGAACACTAAAGAGTATCTAGAATCTTTAAATAAAATATTTGAAGAAGCTAAACCTTATGAAGCTCCGACTGCAGAAGAAACTCCTCCTGATGCTCCAGAAGGACCTAGTGGTGGTTCTGGTGGAGGTCCTAGCGGCGGTCCTGCAGGTACACCAGAAGGACCTATGGGAGATGCAGAAAATCCACCTGTAGTAGAATCTGATCCAGAATCTGGAGTTGAAGGTGTAACACTTGGAATGTAGGATACTCCAGAAACAACTGTAGATGGAACTGGACAAGCAGAAGATAATGCCTCCTAGGCTGCAAATGACGCTACACCAGAAGAGAACAGTGCTATGAATACTATAGCAGCTACTGCTTCTTATGATGAAATAGAAAGAGGAGACCCTCCAAGTATTAAAAACGCAAGGCTGTAGTATGGAATATATCCATTTAGAGCCTAGAGAACAGGATATACTGTAGAAGATCCTTCTAGCAGAGACGGATTAAAGGCAGACGGGTATTCCCCATTTAAAGACGATAGAAGTGACTGTGTTTATGGTCTTAGACGTGTACAGAAATATATTGCAGAACTAAATGGAGATACTTATGAGGATATCTATGATTTGGAAGGAAAATCTGACGAACAGAAACAAGAGACAGTAAGTAAAGTAGTTAACCTATTGTAGAATTTAACAAATGTTGTATTTAGTGCTAAATCTGATAGAGCAATTATAGAATAGTTTATTAAGCTGCTAGGTTTGTCAGAAATAGTAGATCCGAAAGATCTATATGTAAGAGAAGCTATTATAAAACGAAATCCTAGAGGATACTAGTATTCTGTAGAAAAGGGTGCATTTAGGTCATTAGCAGTAGATTTTGAACACGAACTTGAATATGGGGCTAACGGAACTTATACGGGTACGGAGCCAAGTAGGAAAAATAATGCTATAGCTAGGGCAGAATATAGTTTAATATTTGGAGTAAAAGACTCAAAATATAATGCACATGATGGGAACGTATTATTAACTTTACCTCTTGCTGGACTTCCTAACTGGAAAACAATTATCCAAAATAAAATGTTTGCAGAAGAGTTTAGAAGTAGATTACAAAAAATAATAAATACAGGAAAATCTGAACCTGAGCAAGCATTTGATTTCCTAGACGTTATTGATGAGATAGTTGCAAGGAGATCGGCAAGTAACACATTAGTGTCTCAAGCATTAATGCTTAAAGCAATAGTAGATACATATGTAAATGTTAGTACAACAGTAACATTTTTGCCTGATAAAGGAGTTCCTATTAGCTCTAGGTATAAAATTGCTGGACCATATGTAATTAATAATAACAGAGGTGTTACTGTCGACGGCAAAGGATTACACGTCGACGGAATGGAGTTAAATGCTGCAGGAATGTTTACAAATGTTGAAGATATTGCTAATAAACCACAGTGGCATGTATCTAGTCTTTATGCTCCTCGTATATATGATGGACCTAACGACTGTAAATATTACAAAGATAAAAAATCATCTACAATGTTATTTAAAGCAGGTTCTCCTTATGTATTTGTCACCGCTGGAGATAGAATTCCAAGTAGTGTAGATTTAGGAGATTTACATCTAACTGCTGGAAATATGTGGACTGATGAAGCTATGATACAATACTACATGAAATCACTGGATGACCCCAGTTTAGATAAATGGGTAAAGAAGGTATCAGTATCTTCTCCAGCCGTTACAGTAGATGAATTCTTAGATGCAATGAGACATGCTATATATGCTAATAAAGAAGATAAAGAACAAATTCGTCTAAATTAGGATATTGGTAACATGTTTACTGCATACAGAATTATACAAAAATTATATCAAGAATATTGGGATAGACCAGATTCTGAGCCAAAATCTGCATTTAGAAGAGTTTGTGAAAGTAATCAATCTCGTCTACTGCGTAGATTAAATGCAATGATGACTTGGGACGAAGATCCTGGGGGAATAAAAGCGAAGTTAGATAAGATGCATGACATAGAAGTGAAATATAAAAAAGACAACGAATATGTCGGCAAAATTATAGACGAACTTAGAGCTTTTCATAAGGCGAGATATGTTACATAGGATGGAATGGTTCAGGAAATGGAAGTAAGATGGCATGCAGTATTTAATATGTTCTTATATGAATTAACCCATCCAACAGTACTCTCTAAATTCTCTAAGAAAAGTATGGATGAAGTAACTCCTTTAATGGAAGACCTTTATAAAGAAATTAGAGATGTAACGAAAGACTGGTCTTCAGAAACAGGTGGATCAAATAATGTAATTCATTATAATGTATACCTCGACAGAAATGAATCTACTGCAATATATAGAAGTGGTGACATAACTATTGATTTCAGAAGAATTACTAATGTTGATGATTATCGTAAAGATAGACCTTCATATAGAATGCATGGAAAGCCATTTACATTCCCAGGAGTATTAGTATCTGGTCCAGCTACAGGTGATGTAATGTATATATTTTAGAACGTAAGAAGGTCTTTAACTGAAAAAGCAGAGATGCCTGACGAAATTACTGGAAAACTAAGTCCGCAAAGAAACTCAAAAAATACTGCTGTGTATGACAAAGCAAGTACTGAAGGAGGTTCAGCAGAAGAGGCTAGTTGGGCAAGTGAAACTGACTTTATAGAAGTTTGGGATTTAGATAGAAAAAATTCTATCGTAGTTGATAAAAAATATGAATCCGAAATAGAAAGTATTGTAAGTTAGATTAGAAATTCAACAGACCCAAGAAAAACTTCAAAGAAAGACCCAATTACAGGAGCCAACAGAGAAGTTTAGATTATTGACGAAAAACTTAGAGAAGCAGGATTCTTTACTTATTGGGATAACTCATAGGAAAAAACTAGAATTTATGTAACTAAGCCAAGCGCAGAAGAGTTACAGGAACTTGATGGATATAAATTAGTATCTATTAGAGAAAATCCGTTCTATTATAATCAAATCAAATCTAAAAGTTAGAGAGACCAACTAAGAAGAGTTTTATAGAAAATATCTGAGCAAAATCCAAATAATAGAGGACTTAGCGTAGACGAAGCAATTGCAAGACTTAAAGACGATATAAAAGCAGATGGAATAACAAATGATCAAAAGGTAGTTGTACTTGCATTAAAAAAAGGTAACGAACCTACACTATTTGTTAGAGCTTTAAGAAATACTAAAACAAATTAGTTTGATATTAAGATGCCATCAGAAAATTCAAAAATTGTTATATCTGATTTAGATAAGTTCGTTGAAGATTTAGGATATGCTTTAGAGGACAGAGGAGAAGATTTAGATGTAAGTAGCATCAGAACTGAAGCAACTCGCGAATATACACTAGACGAATTAATCGAGTCATTACATCAAAGTGATGTAGACGAGAGCAACTTGCGAGATGCACTTTCGGTAGATTTAAAATATAAAGATACAAAAGGTCTTTGTACTATAAACATAAAATTTATTAAAACTTAATATGGGAGAATGTAATATTGATTTTGTTGCTAATACATTTGTTGCATTAAATAGAACAATGCGTTTAGCACGAGACGCAGAAGAAGGATCAGTTGAAGCAACACGCTTAAAACAAGAAGAGGAAACCAGATTACCAGAAGCAGTAAATGTCTTGAAAAAATTTATTGACGATGGAGGAACTGTTAATGATGATCCAAAAGTTTTAAAAATAATTAATAAAACTAAAGAATTGTTGGGATCTGTTGAAAATATTAAATCAGGACTGTTTGATAATGCAAAGAACCTAGGATTCTTTGACTTATTAACAGCTAAGAAAGCTGAATAGAATCCAACTCAAAATTCTGAACCAGAGTAGCCCGAAGACATTAGAAAAAGAAAAGAAACTATTATTGGAGGACTTACTCAAGTAGACCCAGATTCTGAAGCAAACTATCTAGATCGTATCTTTTATGGTGGAAATGGTAAACAAGTACTTACTCAAAAGTTTAGAAGAGACTTAACTAGAAAACTTGTTGCAGACATTGTAAATGGAACTGAAGCAAAAGAGGGAGAACTTAATAAAAATATTGCAGAGTACATGGAAGAACTTTTTGGCGTAATCAAAAATTACGCCAAGAAGTTTACTCCTCATACTTTTTTGACAGATGATAATTCTACATTGTTTACTACACACGGCTCAAACTTATATAAAATTATAGATGAGTTTGCACTAATAGAGCCAACTATGAATCTAAACAATTGGACGATTAATCCTTCTGAAGTAAATGACCTCTACGTTGCTTATATAAATAGATACGAAAGTTCTAAACCAGAGATTAAAGAGAAAGCAGAACGTTTTGAAGCCATGATGGCTCTTATATCTATCTCTCACTTTGATGATTTACTAAAAGATACGTTCGGAAAGTGGATTCAACCTAAAGATGGCTACCATAATACCCCATTACCAGAGATAAAAAGAAAATATGAATTTAAACTATCAGAAGGTAAACATTAGAAAAAATATTGGGGAGATAAAGAAGAAACTACTACAGCGTGGGATTAGTTAAATGATAAATTAAGAATGTTATTGGAGACTATGCCCATGTATAGACGTGTAGCCGGAGGATGGGAAAAAACCAACGAATACCTTAATAAAAATTAGATAGACTTATATACTAAAACAGTAAAAGGAATCTTAAGAAAAGTAACTGGTAGTAATAGAACTATATCCGTAGAAAGTGGAATTATTTATATTTTTGGTAACTCTGCAGAAGGACAATTGCCTGTAGAAACTGAAGAATTTATAAAGAAAGTGTCTGCTTTTTTCAAGGGATAGCCATTCACACTTGGAGACTTAATATCTTACACTAGAAAGGATACATTCTTAGGATTTAAAGCTTTGTCGGACGTACTAAATACCTTTACAAAAGATTCTTACAATATTGGAATTTTAACAAAAAGTATAGGACTATCTTCTTAGGAAGTACAGAATTTAGTAAGTATACATAAAAATATATTTGATTCTTCAGAACATGCTGAATCGCTTTGGAGAGCATCTAAAAAATATTACACACAAATAAGTAATTTATTTAATACTAGTGCGAATGTTGAATATCATCAATTAACAATTAAAGATGGACATATGACTTCAAAACGTATGTCCCCAGCGGCTAGTAGTAGTACAATATATGAAATTTAGGATTCTATTAATTCGAATCTAGTTAGAGGAAAATTAGCTTCTATTAACAAGGAATTTACTCCAATAGTAGACCTTACTGATCCAGATAAGCCTAGAGTTACTTTCTTTTTAAAAGGAAATAGTTCATTTAAAATTACGTACACATTTAGAGAGGAAGATAATTAGGTTATAAAAATCTTCAAAACAAGAAGATTAAAAAATCCAGATATGCCTTACGACGAATGGCAAGAGGTAAACACCACAGACGAAAAGGCTATCTTTAGTTTAGTTAAAGCCCTATGGGGAAAAGATCTTTATCAACGAAAAGACATATTTGAGGCTTTAGTAGATTCTTAGATGTCAAGAATAAATGCTTTATAGTACTTAGAAAGATTATTCATTCCAATTTATGCAAATGCTGTCGCTTTTAATTCAGTTAATCTTGGCGAGCAAGAACATATAGATAATCTACAGTATAATAAAGTTACTGACCCATATTCATTAAAAATTGGGGAAGTTATATATAGAAGAGAAACAAAGAATGGAACAAATAAACTAAAGACTGTTGTTGTCATTCCAAATGATAGAACTATTAAGAAATCTAAGGATACTGAAGGACTTACTTTCTTTAAATATACTACTACCCATTTAAATAGAAGTGGAGAAGTTATAACTAAAGAACATAGCTTTTATCCAAGAGAATTAGGATATCGTTCAGCGAATGGTGCTGATGTTAAAACGATTGTAGAATTAAATGATGATATCGAAGTAATGAAACTATCTGATGTTAAAAACAGTATGCTTCAAGGCAATGAATACTTTTATAAAAAGTTAAGTGCTTTTAACATTCAGAAACAATATGGATCTTTTGGTAACTCTGTATATGTAAAGAGACAAATTGGAATTGTAGACGTATTTACAAGTAAAGTCTTCCCTAATATCTCAGCGTTGGTTGATGCAGTTAATTTAGTAAACAAGATTACTATCAAAAGTACAATGCGTACTGGAGAAGGAACTGACTTAGCTGTAGGCGGTACAAATTCTCTAGATGCAGAACGAGGAGTATTTAAGGTTCTATAGGGAATGGATTCCGATGGAAGATACACTAATCCTATGGTAGATTTAGAGATTAAGTCTAGAGGAAAATACTAGAGCGGAATAGAATTAAATAGAGCTTGGGATTCAATATTTAATGGAAATCATATATCTCGTGAATATGCACACGGTGCTGCTCAAAAACAACATAAAGATTTCAATCTTAAAGAAAATTTTGTTGCATCGTTTATTTATAATTATTTAACACCCTTATATGTTGATAATAGAAATAAACTAGATATATAGAAAATAGACGAAGTAATTGGATTTATTAATGCCGTTATTTCGGATAAATCAAATGTTCCTATTGATGAAGTAATAAAATCTGAAGTTCTTAAACTAAGGACTGTTAACGATACTGATATACTTACATTGGAAACCCTAGGTAAGGCATATGTAACAGTTTTTACAAATATAGAAACTGATTTCAAGAGATTAACTGAATATGCTAAAAAATACGGACGCGATAAACTTCCTGGAAAAGAAGAATTATCTAGCACTACGTTTGTTAACTTAAATATTACAAATCAAGATGACTTTAAGAGCCTAAATGATTGGTGTGAAGCAAATCATCATTGGTGTAAAAAATATGGATTTACTCCATTAAAATTGTTAAGATTCTTCTCCGAACAATACAACTTAAGTCATAGACTTGACACAATAGATTTGATAGAAGAAACTCATTATAGAAAGGCAGATAAAGTTGCTGGACAAAAAGTAAAAGATCATCTTGAAGCTAATTTGGCTTTCTTACAACAAGTTAAAAGATATTCAGCAAATTTCTGGAAAGAAAACTATGAAAAAGATTACTATATTAAATTTGATGAAATTGCTTTATAGCACTTCATAAGAAAATATAAGGATATTCAAAAAGCTAATGCAGCTCGTGATGAATGGGTGCATGAATCTAATTATGCTAACTTTTAGAAAACTAATCTTAATAATTTCATTTGGGCATTAATCAAAAATGATGTATAGATAAGACTTAAGGATTAGTATGGTGAATATCACAAATGGGCCTCAGGTGCTGGTTGGAATAAGGATAATTATAAAAAGAATGATTTCTATGATGAGGATATGATGGTATTAGCTGTCATAAAAGACTCAACTGGAAAAATATTGAAAAAAATCACTAAGAGATCTGATATGTATGGTTATACAACCGACTCCAACGAGTTTAAAATATTCCAAGATAAGAATAATCGTACTTATTTAGATCCTAGATTTGATATTAATTCGGGTGTTTTTGTTGATGGAAAATAGGTAACTTTAGAAGTTAATCCAGAATTAGTACTATTTAATAGACGATAGTTCTATTTTAATTAGTTAGTTAATTTACAGAAGAATGGTTCTCATATATGGAGTGACGCTAAAAAAGATACTAATGCTCCAAAAGAAGAAGGTGGAAAGTACTTTGATTTTAATAAACGTAATGTAGTAAATACTGCAACCAATACATAGTTTAGAATTGGAGATACTGACGGCATTCCAGAAGAACTAAACATTGCCGTTATTGAAGATATTAAAGCATTATGTTATGGAGAAAATGGCGATGAAACTCACATTAAACCATATGATGGTATGACCAGAGTAGATCCCTTTATGATGTATTGGGAAAATAGTGCTCTCGATGACGAAGTAACTGCATCAACCAAGAAGCCTATCATGTATGCCTTTCTAGAAAAATATCTTGCTGGATTTGTCTTAAAAACTGCATCATTTGCTATAACCAACGAAGGCATGAGAAATAGTTTTTGGGATAGACGAATGATGTGGAAAATGACTAACCCTAAATGGATTAGTAGACAAGGAAAAGGATTTGTTTTTGGAGACGATTTCCCATTAGACATTACCAAAGGAGAAAATGGGGATATTTATTATGGAGGTGATGGAACCAAAAGAGAAACATATTTATATTACTGGATTGATACAAAAGACGGTAAGAAATACTATAGAATAAATAGCATCACAAAAACTAAAGCAACTAATACTTATAAAATATAGGTATAGGAAGTTAATTCCAGAGGAAATATAAAAGTAGTTGATGGAAAAACAAATACATTTCCTATAATTAAAAAAATAGATAGTAACTATACTTTCTGGGAAGCCTTAGGTGGTTATTAGAGTTTACATTTTGATACTGTAGAAGAAAAACTAGTAGACTCAGAAAATTCAATAAAGAAAGTAGCTGAAGTAGCAACTAAAATAAAAACTGTAGGAATTCGAATTGGCAATGATACATAGTATCATCAGCTAACAAATACCTTAATAGATAGTATTAAAAATTCAACTGATGGAAAAATTCTAGTTAAAAGTATAGATAAAAATACAGGAATAGATACTTATAAAGAAGAAACTGTAAACATCAGAGAATTAAAAAGATTAAAAAAGTTAGTATCTTCTGAAGTACTTATGAAGAGTAATTCATTTGTAGCATCTCCATTAAAGACAGCGGATATTCACTTGCTAGCAACTAAAGGTGCAGTAAAAAAAGGTTTTGCAAACATTAATGGTACTGAAAAGTATTATAATAATGAAAATTTGAATTTCATGCGTGTAAAAGCCTACGACTATGGAGTTCAATTAGATGCAGAACATGAAGCTGACGGCTCTGTAGTTTCCATGATGACACAAGTTATTTCGGCACTAGCAGATAGAGGTTATACACACAATATGGCTCAATCTGTGTATAATGCACTATCAACATTAACACGTACTGCTGTACAAGAGAATTTAGGAGACTTTACTAAATTGTTTGAAACAAACGATAGAACTGAATTGTAGCATAATATTACAAATCTACTTGTACAAGAATTTATGAAATCTGACACTCGTACAAGTAATACAGATATTGCTAAAGCAGTTACTGCAAAGTTAGTACAGCAAGGTTTTAATGGAAAAACACTATCTAGACAAGCAACATTAGATTTAATTCCATTCAGTGATGGTTCTGTATTTAACCATTTATTAAGTACTATATCTTCAATTATTAATAAAACAGCAATTAAAGCATAGATGTTTGGAACTCTTGCTGTTCTGTGTCCTGCACATAACATATAGATGCTACTTGGAGATGTTACTTTATCCGAAATTACATCATTTGACAGAATTAAATCTTTACAAGACGAAGTTAAAAAGAATAAAACTTTAACTGACGTAAGTGAGATTTAGCCAAAACGTACTTATGAAGTTCAATATAGTGACGGGACTATAGAAACTTTTGTAATAAAAGACTTAGCCGATTACTATAATGTTTATGACAAACTAAAACCTCTTAAAGGTTATAAACTGTATGAAAAAGTATACGATTTGTCTCCTACAGAATATGTACAAGAGACAGATACTACTCCAGCAGCAGTAATAGAAAACAATAAAAAAGTTATAGATAATATAAAATTTGGTTGGTATAATCTTAATCTAACTAATGGAACAAGTATAGGAATTAATGTTGATAGTTCACTTGCCAATGCGTTAAGTAAATATTAGATTAGTTAGAGTGAAATTAAAACTATAGATAGAGTTAACTTGTATGCAAGAAATTTAGCTCCATATAATGTATAGTTTAAATCAAATGAAACTACTCATAATATTTATGATTTATAGTCTGTTAGAAAAAAATACGAAACAGAACGACTAATAGAAATATTAAAGGAAATAGCTAAAAAAGATGAAGTTACTAATCTATATTCTATTCCAGTTTCTGCAATAACGTAGTATAAAACAAATCTTCAGGAAAGCTTAAATGGTGCTGATTCTTTAGATGAAGACAGAATGACTTCAACTAAAAAAGCATACTTAGAAAGCATTATAGACAATAGACTAAACTTAAACAATAATACTGAAGATGTATAGAATCTAAAAGAAGCATTATAGAAAGAAAATGGAATTGATGACTATATTAAAAAATTAAAGAATGATATAAGGCAATATACTAAAGATTTTTAGTATGATTTATATAAAATAAGTCAAAAAAATTAGCCAGGAACTTTTCTAGATGAACCATTAGAGAATTACGAAGTTAAACTATATAATGGAGAAACAGTAACTGTTGGAGACTTTACTGTAAACGCTCACGAAACATTACTGCCCAGAGTTTATGCAACTCAATATGGATTACGTCCAGGCGATAAGTTATCAAACATTAGAGATTATACTTTCTTCTTTAGACGTCTATTAGAAAACTATAAAACTGATGCAAATTAGAATAATTACGATATTGTTCTTAAATTAACAAATGGGCGTCATGTATATTTAAAATTAAATTCATTAGACGCAAATTAGTTCTTAATAAAGAAACAAATAAACCTGGCAGTTAAAAATGGGAAACTCTTTAGAAGAGACGTTTTTGGAGGAAAGGCTATTCATGCTATATCTTCATCTGAAGACGAAATATGGGGAAATACATTATCCAATAATGAAATTATTGTTGTAAAGTCTAAAGAAGGTAAAGAAGTAGAAAATCTTAAATTTTATCTTGATTCGTTTAGTTATCAAAGTATAGAATTAAGCGATAGACTGAAGGATGATGCTACAGTAAGATAGAAAATTTTTGACGCCATATCATAGTCGACTAATAGAACTGCTAAAAACTTTACGAAAGATTATTCAGAAACAAATTAGGAACAATATTTTACAAATAAGGCTTAGTTTCTTACTAATATCGATAAATATTTAAATCCCTTTAATTATATTGAAGGAGACGATTATAAGAAAAAAGGAGCTACGAAAAATGAAGCAAGAAAGGCACTTCTCGACAAGGATTCTATTGATAATAAAATTATTAAACGATTAGTTGATACTGCAAATAGGCAATATATATCTTTTCTAAATTCACTTGAATATACTGTTGCTCGTATTCCTGCTTAGTCAATGTAGTCATTTATGGCAATGAAGGTTGTTGGCTTTGTAGAAGAAAATGTAAACAACTGTTATGTGTGTGACGATCAGATTTGGCTACAAGGTTCTGACTTTGATATTGATAAGGCAACCTTTATGGGATATGCATTTAATGACTATGGAGTAATGCACACTTGGAGTCCTTACTTCTCATTGTATTCATACGAACATGCTAAGGCATCTAAGTATCTTCCATTTCCGATATTTAAGGCATTTAGTGTAGCAGAAGGTTAGAATTTATTTAATTATGATTTACTACTATACAATGAAACTGAGAATCCTAATGGAATAATTGTATATGATGAAGAAGGATATCATTTAAAAGATAATCTAACTCCGTAGTAGATTAAAACATTAGCTAAATTTTTAAATACTGTAAATGTATTAGCACAAAGAGTAGGAACTACTAAAGTTAAATTAGACAATAAGCCAAATAAAGAATTTACTAATTTAGCTTTTTCAGCGGATGAATCTCATAAAGAGCTAGCACAAGCCTTAGTGGATATTGCAAACAAGCATAATAGAGCAAATGAAGACGGTTCTTTCTATTATTCTAAAAATATAGAAAAAGAATTAAAAAATTATGTAGCAGCTAATGCTTATAATATTTCATCAGACCCTGCAAATATCCCAGCAAGTTAGACCTCTGTAGACGTAGCAGCAGATCCGTGGAAAGCTTTAGCTAACATTTCTACATTCGGTGAAAGCACAAATGGAAGTAGACCTGGAGATGCTTCTATCTATTGGTCAGCTCTTGAAACTAATCAAACAGGTAAGGATGTTATTGGTATTACTGCGGCAAATGGAGTTAAAGTATATTACGCTTTAACATAGGTAATTAATCAGAAGTTGGCTTAGGATAATGAAGAAGATTTAAAGAAATTGACCTTTGTTGTTAACTTCAATGGAGAAACTTATAGATTTCTTGCCGACGCCTTTGTAGCATTATCTAAACATTTAGACCCAGGAATCAAATTGGCTATTTAGGAAAGTGAATAGAAAGCAGACTTAATGATTTCTGGACTACTGTCTCTTGCAACAGATAATGCTAAAGAGTTAAAACTTGGACGATTAAATGCCGGAAGAAACATTGCTGGACTTTACTTATATGGAATTACTATAGGCGTACCTGCTGAAGAATTATTCAGAAAACTTACTTCGCCTACTGCAATTGTTCTAGACAGATTAATGAAGAGTAATATATTACTAGATGACATGAAGTTTTCTTCATTAACTTCTGCCATTAATTATATTGCATCAGGTCCTAAAATTATAGGACAATCTGCCTTAAGAGGAAGAACCAAAAAGGGAACTATTCCAATTGGCGAAAAAGAATGGAAAACTTTTATAAGTAAGTCTGGAAATTCTGACATAAGAGCTTTTGATGAAAAGAACACTAAAATAAGTGAAGGACTACTTGACTACACTACAGGCTAGAATAATGATATTAAATTTAAATCTTTAACAGAAACTTTACTTGAATACATGGATTCACAGGAAAGTTTCTTAAAGTATCTAAAGAGATTTTCAGCATACAAAGAAATGGTAACTGCAGCTGCCAATGAATTAGCTAAAAGTGACACATATAAGGCTAAAATGGATGCTACGAAAATTAAAAAGAATCTGTAGGAAATAGAAGATTTTATTTATATTATTAGGGAAATTGCATTAGGTTCAGCAAAAGAAGGAAAGATTGATAAAAACGAAATATTTAAAGACCTAGTGGATATAGCAACTCTTGATGATGGCTATCAAGAAATAGGAAGTATTAGAGCACTACTTGGACTTAATTAGGGCATAAAAACTTTATTTGCAGAAAAATTATAGTTCTATGAAAACTTTTCTAATTTTATAAATAATAGAGCTAAAGCTATTTCAAGATAGAAAAAATACTATAAGTTAATTGGAAGAGATACTGCAGATTTAAATAACAAAACAGAACTAATCGAAAAGTTTGCAGCTGAAAATGCCAAGTATGTTGAATTTACAGCAGATATTCTTGATGATAATCCTTATAAAGTATCTTTTGCAAAATATATGGAGGATACAGAATCTGGAAGAAAATATAAAGGACTAGTATAGGATTTATATTAGAATATTAAATAGTCATTTAATATTTATACAGTTGTAGACGACTTACCTCATTATCGAGAATACTTAAAATCTGCATATATTGATTATGAAAGTTCTAGTATATCTGCTAAATTTAGAACATTTACTAATACTTTAATTCCCCTTATTAATAGTATCTATAAACCAAATGCTAAAACAAGAAAAACATATATTAAAAGAGCAACATGGTTTATAGAAAATGCAATGATTAATCACTTCCTAAGACAGTAGCCAGTATTAGAACTGGCATCTGATGTTGGCTAGGGAGGTAAAGAAGTCGAATTTAAAGTACAATTAGGAACTACTGAAGGAAATGCAGCATTTAAAGACTGGATGGAAAGTAACTTTATTCCTTTATTGCAAAATAAGCCAGAATATGCAGATAATACATTTATTTAGGATTTAGAAGCAGCTTTTAATAATCAAACTCTTACTAGAAATGTAACAGTTGCTTACACTTTGCCAATTAATATGATGCCTAGATCTGAGTTTGAGAAAGATGCTTTATCTAGATACATGGTAGACTTTAATCGACTAAATGATGATAAATATTCTGTAACTTTACCTTCTGGTAAGAAAACTGATTATAATATTGTAGATTTGTTCTTCTATTATAATTTAATTAACTATAGAAATAGCATCAATTAGAATTCTCTTACTCCTCTTATGTAGTCACTTTTAGAATTAGGGTCAAATCCAAAATTAAGTGAATATATGAGATTTGTTTCCAGTTTTGATCGAATAAATGATTTTAAATTACCGTAGTTTGAAAAAGACGAAAAAGGTAATATTAAAATATCTTCAACTTAGGCTCAAAACGATATATCATTCTCTTTAGATGATATTAGTAAAGCAATTGCTCCAACGGAACAAGAAATGTCTATTTCGGAAGCAAGACGTAAAGGTATTCCTTATATTAGATTTTATAATAATGTATCAATGCGTTACGAATTATACTAGTTATCTAAAGAATTGGTTGCTGAATTTAATCGTGCAAAAAAACTTAGACGTGATATTCGTGAAGATTCTTATGTAGAAAATCAATGGGATAAAGTTGCAGAACTGAAAGCCATAAGAGAACAGCTAATTGTAATCGGAAAGAAAGAGACTGATCAAGAAGTTCTAGATATAGATAAACGTATACAAAGAGCTGAGGCTAGGGCTAAACGCTAGGAAGTTCCAGAAGAAGAACTCATAGAAGTTCCAGATATGGAAGAACCTGAAGTAGAAGAACCCGAAATCGATTATGTGGAAACAGAATTTGAGCCGTAGGAGACTGCGGAGGAAATGTTTGGAGAAGATTTTGAAACTGGTCTTGGAGAAACAGATATAGTAGAATAGGAAGAAGCACTATTAGCTCAGCATAAAACCTGGTTCGAGCAAAACGGATACAGTCCAGTATAGTAGAATAGAGAAGATATTGCAAAAGACACTCCATATATCAGTACTATAGGAGATCCTATTAAATTTACTGATAATACTCAATAGATATCTATGGGAAGAATTAAGTCTGCTGGAGTGCGTAGAGCAAAAACTGATTCAGGAAAAACTATAATAAAAATTTCTGATATTGTTGTAAGTACTAACGATGAAGAAATAAAATTGGGAGATATGGATGTAGACAATATAGATGATGTGCTAGGTATTGATATTGATGGGGATGTAGTTGTATATTCACATGCATTAGCTGTAGAGATAAATCCAAGAATTGAACGAAAATTAAAAGAATTAAAAAAGGATTGTTAATATGTATTGTACATTAGTAGACAGAGAGTAGGAAATTGCAGAAGCTAAACGAATTCTAGGTAAAAATAATAAGAGAACAGAAGAATTAATTGAAAGTGCTAATGATATTTTTACTAAGTAGAGAATGAACGGAAGCATTTCTCCAAGGCGAGTAAAAATGTACCCAGATGAGTATCCATTCAATGTAGGAGTGGACTCATCTGAGTACATTACTCAAAAATTAAAATTAAAATAGATAGATAATGCTTTTTTATCTAAAAGAGATGATTTTATAAACTTAGTTGGAACTGACGATCCAATAGAAGCAACAGTAAAGCTTAATGATATCTTTAGAGATAAATTATTCAATGTTACAAAAGCTGGAGATGATTTTATTATATCATTTGAAACTAAACCTAATGAAAAATTAAAAGAAAAAACAGAATATGATGAAAGTGCAATTTCTGCTAAAAACATATTAAATTTAATGGATAGACTTGTTAAATATCATGGAATTCGATTTAATTATATATCCAATAACGAAGCTTCAAAAATGCAAGAAGTTGTTAATGCAACAAATGCAAAAGGTTTTATTTTGAATGGAGAAGTATATATCAATACAGACAATTGTACTATAGATACAAAAGTCCATGAGCTAATGCACCTATTTTTAGGTTCCATAAGAATGATTGACCCAAAATTATATTTTGATACTATCTAGTTTCTTCAAAATGATCCTAATTTAAATCTTAAAATGTAGGAGTACTCATTTAAGTCTGATTCAGATGCATTAGAAGAAATTTTTGTAGAAGAATATGCTAAGTATTTAACAGGATAGAAAAGTTATCTATCTGGAATATCGGAAGACATTATTTATGATTTAAATTATAATATTAGACGACTTTTGGATACTATGTTTATGGGAGATTTTAGCAATAAAATTGTTCCAGACAATATTCTTCCGTATATGTCAATGTTGGATTTAGGAAAAGTGGTAAATTCTAAAGAAATATATTCAGACTATTCAATTGATTCAGCATTGCATAGAAAACGTTAGAATCTAAAAGAAAGCTGGTTACGAAGTGGTAAACTTATAAAAGAATGTTAATATGAACTGTATATATAGATTAGGTAATCTAAGGTTTAATTCGGAATTAGAGTTAGATGATTTTATTTTATCGGATGGACACCTAGTTGTATCAATGATTGGAGATGTAGCATACCAGTAGATAACTGACAGACAATAGAATAGAGTTCTTACTGTAAAAAGAGTAAGAGATGCTGGAAAATTAGCAAAAAAGGCTGCAAAAATAAAAGAGATTGACAGCTTTAACCACATGTTTGAAGAACGTATAGGGGATAACGATAAGTTTACAGCTATTACAAAATTCTTGTAGGGACTGACTACAATAGATAATGAATTAATGTTTCCTCAAATGATTAAGGATAACTTTTTTAAAGAAAGACGTAAAGATTGGGAAAAAGGAATTTATACTGATAGAGAGTTAGAATCTCTTAAAGATGCAATGAACTTGTCTGTAGATACTAACGGACATATATAGCCTCCAGAAGTGTTTGATGATGAAGTGTTTGCTAAAATTAGAGAAATCTTTGAAAAGAAATGGGAAACTGAAGCAAAAATAGGTTCTGCAATTCATAGAATTTGTTAGACCTTCTTTCATACTTTTGACAAAAACGAAGATGGATATGATAAGGATAATACAATTAGAATAAAAGGAGAGGTTATCACTGATAATGCAAAACTACAAAAAATGCTTAAAAATTTTGAAAGATTTAATGATGCAGGTGATAAAATTTCTGACTTTTTAACTGAAGAATAGTAGATTCAAGTTATTTAGTTTTGCAGAAATCTAAAGGATTCCATTGAAAAAACTTGGAGTGCACACAATGCATCTAATAGTTAGACTCCGTTTCTATATTATCCTGAACTATCAATTACCGCTGATGCTACACATCCAGTTTCTGGAAAAGATACTAAACTTATTGGTGTAATCGACTTATTAGTAATTGACCCCAATGGTACCCCACATATTGTAGATTATAAAGTATCTCCAGCAGACTTTCAAAAACAAAGCTCTAAAGAAAAGAAGGTTACAGAACCAGATGATTATAGTGCTGCCAAAGTGTTAGCATTTGATTATTAGCTGTCAACATATGCAAGAATGTTAAGAACTTATAGTCCAAGTTTTCACGATACCACCATTGCTGTTGCGCCTATTTAGCTATTAAATTTAAATTATAAAGATAATAAATGGACATTTGATAATATAGAATTAAATAAACCGCCACTGGAAGAACTCTTAACTAGTGATTAGATACATCTTAAAAATAAAATTGAAAGGAACTTAGACCAAGTTTTCGTAGATGCTCCTATAACTGATGTTGATAATTAGCGTATTATAGCAAATACTGCTTAGATTATGTCCAACTTCTTTAAAGATAAAAAGATCGGAAAATATACTTATACTGAAGAAGATGTAGCAGAAATGTATGGAAAATCAATATAGGAAAATAAAGAGGGAAAAGTTGTTACTTACTCTGCAACACTTAATGGTAAGATATATGAAGCGACTACTAAAGAAAGTATAATAAAAAGTTTAAAAGACGCACTTAACTAGGGAGCAACATCAGCAAGATCTCTTGCCGAAGATTTTAAAGGCCATATTAAGGGAACAAAGCCTGTTTATAGAAGTTCAATAATTGAAAATGCTGGAGGTAGTACTGAATGGTATGAGAAAATTATACAAAGATATCCTTCTAAGGTAGTAGATAATCCAAATGCTCCGATTATTAGTGCAGATAGCATATATGAAATTATTTCTGTTCCTGAAGAGCTTGATTATTTAGGAATAGTTCCTTTGAGAAATAAACTTACTGGTAATATTGAAATTGTAAAGTTAACAAGAAAGTAGTTAAAGAAACAAAAATTTCTTGGAAAGAATAAAAAACTAACTGGAGCCTATATGGACGATATAGAAGATGAAAGTAAGTAGGATTATGTATTGGAATCCGTATAGGGGAATATTGAAATTATGGAGACTTTAGCTGCCATAAATTAGTTACCTTCTATATTTGATAAATCTAAAATAACAACTATTTAGGTAGTTAACCCTTATATAAATAGTGGTTTAACAGCAACAAATAAATAGATTCTATATACATACAAAATGCTAACAAAATTTAGTCCAATACCAGAAACTGTGTGTAGAGATAATATAGGATCTGGACATATCTAGTTTTGTAATCTAGCTGAATAGGCTCTTGATATTCTGTATACTGGATTATATCTTAGTAGTGTTGAAAAAAATTAGTTATTTCAATCTTGTTTGCCAGAAAAAGATTCTTTTTATGCTATGAATAATGATAAACAAAAAGAAGCATTAGAGAATATTCTAGAGGTTATGGAGTCTGGAGAAGGTAGACAAAATAGTTTACGATAGATTAAAAAATATGCAAATATTGAAGCCTTCCCCGCAGATTTTAGAATAAATGATATTAATTTTTGGTATCATGCTGTTTTAAGAGGGTATGCAGAACTTGCTGGATAGGACTTTAGACAACAAGTACGAGAATATGGTCGACTTGTGGATATTGATGAAAATAGTAAAAGTTGGTGGGCAACCTTAGAGAGAGGACATTCTGGTCTAGAACTAGATAATCCTGGAACTACTGCAAATAAAAACGCAAACCTAGTTTCTGAAGACATTGAGAATACATATAATAGAGTTACCAATAGATTAAAACCAGCTACTGCTAAGATTTAGAAATTAGTATAGGCATTAAAAGACGAATTTGGAAAAAATTGGCTAAAAGAAAGATTTTCATTTGATCCTTTGTCAATATATAAAGGTATTACAAAAACAATAACAATAACAGACGGTGAAACAGGAGAGACTTGGGAAGATTGGGTTTTTGAGAATCCTAATAATCTAACAGGAGCTTAGAAAGATTTTGCAGAACATATGTTATTGTTAATAAATTATAATAGGTTTGGACAAGGTAAAACTTTAGAGAAGTACAAAGAAGACTTAAATGATGCACTAGCAAAGAAGGATGTACCTATAAGACTCTTAAGAGTTCCTTTAGGATTCGTTGGTACTAAAGGTGTTTTAGAAACTAATGGATTAATTTAGGGCCTTAAAGACTATATTAAATCTTGGAAATTTGATGAAGTTAAACGAAGATTTAAAGAAGAATTTGGTCATATGTATGATGTATAGGGACAAGAAATGGTTTAGGAAATCTTTAGAATGGGTCTTATTTTTGATAGAGGAGAAACTACTTCATCAAGAAAGGAAATGTTATCAGAAATTATAGAAAATAAAGATGGATCAATAACTAGAGAAAGCAGAATTAACTAGTTTGATCATGACCTAGAACGTCTTTTATTAAAACATTTATATGCATATTATCTAAAAGAAGAATTTGACGAAGCCTCCTATTTAATTAAAGCATCTCTGATTGATTAGAGATTGTCTGAAGCTACATAGAATGACTCTAGAGAAAACTCTGTGGATTATATTACAAAACTTACCAAACGAATGACTGGTAAACGCATTATGTCTTAGAAAGAAGAACTTATTAATATGTATGTTAAAAAATTCATGTCTGGTGCGTCAGTTATGGCATTGGGATTTTCTCCAAAACAAGTATATCAGGCTTTAGAAGGTATCTATAAGGATATAGGCTTACTTATAAGAAAACCAGACGGAAGTTATGGATTTACATTCTCTGAAATGTTAGCTTCTTTTGCTGACGTGTGGAAACAAATTGGACATTTTGGTAATCAGCGTTCAAAATTAGAACGTATAAATGAACTATTTAGGCTAAATGATATGGATATGAACGTATATGCTCAACATCTATAGGATAGACACAATGTTTGGCATGATTTATCTACATTTTTATTTAGATTTGCATCCAGGCCAGACTTTTATAATCGATTAACTATTATTGAATCCTATATGAGACATGATGGGGTTTGGGACACTTATGAACTTAATGAGAATAATGAACTTGTATATCACTTTGATAAAGATCCAAGATTTGAAGCCTTAAGATCTGGAAATACAAAATCTAAAGAATATAATGAGCAATTAGGTTTATATAGAGCCATGGCTGAATAGTTCATAAAAGAAGGAGCTTATAATGCTGATGGAACTAAATTTGAAATTGGAAAAACAAACGGCAAATGGAATCCATTACCTTAGGCATATACCAATAAAGAGATAAATTCTTATAAAGCTCTTACGGATTAGATGTATGGATACTATTCACATGAGAAAAAAGCACTTATTTAGTCTTCATTAATTGGTGCTATGTTCTTTTAGATGTATACATATTTTTCTGGAAAGAAAAATTAGTGGCTAGCTCCTGGATCTGTAAAAAATCAAGGGCGAATGCAACATTATGAAGAGTTAGTTACTAAGGAAATAACAGATCCACAAACTGGAGAAAAGAAATACGTACAAGAAACAGAAAAATTCTATTACCAAGTTAATAATGAAGGCGAAGTGTAGTATGATCTTCCTCCAGTACCTGAAAGTCAATTAACTAGTGATATAAAAGTTCCATATATTTAGTGGAAAGGTACATTTTCATAGGGAGTATTAATTACTTTAAGTAGAATGCTAGGAGATATTATGAGATCTGATTTTAAATAGCAAAGTCTTGGTTAGGCAATAAAAAAAGTAACTAATGATTATTGGAATAATGAAGATGAAAATCTTTAGATAGCATATAGACAGAATTTAAAATAGTTTGCCTACGAAACTGCTATCTTTTTAATTGTCGGAGGCTTAATAGGCAGTCAAATTCATAGAGCAATAAATACTTATACAAATGACCACAAAGATGATCATACAGTTGTACAGGGATTTAAAAATTCTTCATTAGCATTATTTGATGCTATTTTTAAATCTTCAACTTTAGATTTCAATGTATTGGAGTCATTAGGAGGACGTGGTATTTCTTGGACTCCATTTAGTATAGATATGTGGAAACGTACAGTATAGAATTGGTCTACAGCAATAACTGGAGATAGAACATTTACAGACGCAGCTTTAAGAACTTTTTCAGCAACTAAATACACATTAGTTCCATTCTTAAAAACAATTAAAGATGTCGAAACTGCAGAGTAAAAAAATAAGGGGGAAGTAGTGCACAAAGCACCACTTCCCCCTTTACTTACATATTTGAAAAATATCCTGGATCTGCCATCATAACATCATAATGTTTATCATGTAAATACAGATCTTTAGGACACTCAAAAACTTTAACTGTTTCAAATCT
>Ga0247609_10000752_pt1 | contig 42741 bp, 47 predicted proteins | sample 172DNAGHGlowgp2_FD_193487 | JGI IMG/M metagenome (GOLD analysis project Ga0247609, IMG submission 193487) | Sheep rumen microbial communities from Palmerston North, Manawatu-Wanganui, New Zealand - 1728 DNA GHGlow gp2 | ecosystem: Host-associated > Mammals > Digestive system > Stomach > Rumen ... | reverse complement strand
TTGGGAGCGGCGCTTAGGTATGCGATAAGCCTTATTCCTGTTAAGACGGGCTTTCCGGTATTGACGCTTGTTACGAATATTTTGGGCGCAGTCTTGATCGGATTTATCGTGGGACTGGTTGATAATAATGAGGGGATATCGGGCAATACGGTTCTTTTCTGGAAGACAGGAGTGTGTGGCGGATTTACGACGTTTTCTACGTTTTCGCTTGAGGCGGTGAATCTATTTGAAAAGAAGCAGTATGGTGCAGGCGGAGTATATGTGGCGCTTAGTTTTGCGTGCTGCATTGTCGGCGTGATTTGTGGTAAGAAGCTTGCGATGCTTGTGAAAGGGTGATTGCGTGGTGATGGTGAGTGAGATTTCAGAGTTGTGTGACTAAGAGGAAGAAAAATAGCGGAATTAGTCAACGCTGTGGGGGAATTTGGTTGAAAAAGAGAAGCGAATTTCAGAGTCGAGTGACTAAGAGGAAAAAAATAGCGGAATTAGTCAACGCCGAGGGGCAATTGTGCTGGAAATGGAAAGCGGATTTCAGAGTTGAGTGACTAAGAGGAGTAAAAATAGCGGAATTAGTCAACACCGCGGGTGAATTTGGTTGAAAAAGATAAGTGGATTTCAGAGTTGAGTGACTAAGAGGAGAAAAAATAGCGGAATTAGTCAACGCCGCGTGGAAATTTGGCTGAAAAAGAGAAGCGGATTTTTGTGATGAGTGACTAAGAGAAGGAAAAAGAGCAGATTTAGTCAACAACCTCGGAAAAAGGGTGATAAGCATGGATAAAGAGAATCGGGAAAAGAAGCTTAGAGAAAGCGAATTCAAGAATCTGAAAGAAATCAAGTCCAAGAATCTGAAAGAAATCGAGCTCAAGCAGAATAAGTATTCGGAGAAGATATCGGCGGTGCCTGCGGAGCAACTGGCAAAGGCACTTGAGTCTCTTATGGCAAAAGATAAAGACAAAAGTAAAAGATAAAAAGTAAAAAACAGAGATAACAGATAAAAACAAAGATAACAGATAAAAACAGAGATAAAAGATATAAGCAAAAATAAAAAACAAGGACAAAGGCAGTAAAATGAGACAGTATATTGTAGATGCATTTACAGACAAGCTTTTTCACGGAAATCAGGCGGCGGTTTGCGTTTTGGATAAGTGGTTGCCTGAAGAGCTTATGATGAATATCACAAGGGAGAATAATTTTTCGGAGACGGCATTTACCGTGAAAGGCAAGGACGGATATGACCTTCGCTGGTTTACGCCGGGCGGAGAAATTAATCTGTGCGGGCATGCAACGTTGGCAACGTCGTTTGTTCTTTTTAACTATTATGAGAAGGATGCGGATGACATTACCTTTCATACCATGAGTGGTGATCTGTTCATTCATAGGCAGCAGGATGAGATTGTCATGGACTTTCCGGCATATCGGCTTAATGAAACACCTGTCACTGAACAGATGACCAGGGCAACAGGGCATACGCCTGTCAGAGCATTTGTTGATCGTGATCTTCTGCTTGTTTATGAAGATGAAAAGACAATTCGTGAGATGTCTCCCGATTTTGGCGAAATGATGCTACTTGATGGACTCGGCGTAGGTGTTACGGCTCCGGGAAAAGAGTATGATTGTGTTTCAAGATTTTTTACCCCGAAAGATAAGATAAATGAAGATCCCGTTACCGGTTCGGTTCACTGCATGATTGCACCGTATTGGGCAGAGCAGCTTGGGAAAAAAGAAATCCACGCATATCAGGCATCGGAACGCGGAGGCGAGTTGGAATGCAGATTGCAAGGCGATAGAGTTGTGATTTCGGGCAAAGCGGTGCTGTATTCTGTGGGTGACTTATTTGTGATAGAGGGAAAAACAAAATGACTAATAAACAAATGCTTGAAATAGCGTTGCGGCAGTCGGCAGAAGACAACGGTTGCCGTGCGGAGGATTTTTTATCGGATAAAAATGTTGTTGTTCCTTTCAAACTTGGTGAAAAGGGGCGCAAGTATTACAAGGAACCGATTACATGCAATTTTGTAACGTATGGGAATAATGTTGTTGCGGCCACATCGGATGAAGTGGCGGATATTGTAAAAGAGTACGTCGCAAAGTTCGAGTTTTATCACTGCTTTGAGACGCCGAATTTGAATTGGCTAAGTGAAAGGCTTGAAAAGCTTGGGCATAAGGTATGCTTCATGGCTGAATACTTTTTGCCTGATATTGATAAGATGCCGGAGCTTGAGTGTCCATACGCTACGAAGATTCTGGGGCCGGAAGATTTCAAGGAATTGTATCTTCCGCAGTGGAGCAATGCGCTTTGTAGTGCGCGCAAGGAACTCGATGCACTTGGGATCGGAGCGTATGATGGAGAGAAGCTTGTGGGATTTGCGGGAGCTTCTGCGGACTGCGATGATATGTGGCAGATAGGAGTGGACGTTCTTCCTGAGTATAGGCGGAATGGAATAGCGTCGGCTCTTACGAATAACTTGGCAAAAGAAATTTTAAAACGCGGCAAGGTTCCTTTCTATTGCTGCGCTTGGTCGAATATCAGATCGGCAAAAAATGCGATAAGAAGCGGATTTACGCCTTCGTGGGTTGAGGTGACGGTTAAGCCCACGGAAGTGGTGGACAGGATGAATGCCTGACGCGAAAAAATGAAATTACAGAAATCCGCACCGGTTGCGGATTTCGCGAAAAGATGAAAACAGCATAAATTACGACAAGAAAAGGACTTCAGACTAGACATGAAAAAAGAATATAATATCGTAACAGCCACGGAGCAAGACCGTGAGGAAATACTGGCGCTGTACAAAGCGCAGATTGGGAGGGAGTTTTGTCCGTGGGATGAGCATTATCCGTCAAATGAGACAATTGATGCGGATTTTGCACGTGACGGCCTTCTCGTATTAAAAGAAGACGGAATAATAAAAGCAGCAATTTCAGTAGAAGAGGATGATGAAGTTGACAGACTTCCGTGTTGGAATAAGAATCTTGAGCCTGAGGGAGAGCTTGCAAGACTTGCGGTTCTTCCGACGGAGCAGAATAAGGGACTTGCGCGGATAATGCTTAAGCATGGCATGGAAGAGCTTAAGAGACGCGGATGCAACGGCATTCATATTCTGGTTGGCAAGTACAATACCAAGGCAATCCGCTCGTATGCGGTATTTGGATTTGATGAAGTGGGTGAGTGTTACTTGTACGATCAGGATTTTTTGTGCTATGAAAAAAGACTGTGATATAGCGATATGTCACAAATAATAAATATAACGTTTATGAGAGGGAAGAATTATGAATGAAAAAGAAAAGCAGATAAGTTCCGGGGAGAGCAGAGGAACGCTACTGCAAAATAAATTGGTCGTCTGCCTTTTGGCGGTGTTTTGCTGCCTTTTGTGGGGAAGCGCATTTCCCAGTATAAAAGCGGGATATGAAATGTTTGAAATAGGCGCGCAGGACAGCGTTTCGCAGATTCTGTTTGCGGGAATAAGATTTCTGATCGCGGGAGTTCTTACGATTATTTTTGGAAGTCTTTTGCAGAAAAAATTTCTTTTTCCCAAAAAGACATCGTGGAAAATGGTGTGCACGCTCAGTATATTTCAGACGATGTTACAGTATTTTTTCTTCTATATCGGACTTGCGCACGCATCGGGAGTAAAGTCGTCGATAATCAACGGAATGACAACATTCTTTGCTATTCTCCTGGCGTGCCTTGTAAGAAAGCAGGAACATTTATCGGTTGATAAGCTGGTGGGATGTATTCTCGGAACGGCGGGAGTTATTATCGTAAGCCTTTCAAGTGGCGGCGTAGAAGCCGGATTTGCGTTTAACGGTGAGGGCTTTATCCTGATCGCGGCAGTATCATATGCGGTTTCATCGGTGCTTATCAAAGAGTATTCTGTAAAAGAAAATCCGGTGACGCTTAGCGGATACCAGTTTCTTATAGGCGGCTTTGCCATGATGGTTGTGGGCTTTATTGCAGGTGGAAGGATTCACCTGACAAGACCGGCCGGAATCTTGCTTATCATATATATGGCGCTTATTTCGTCGGTTGCGTACTCGATTTGGGGCATCTTGCTAAAGCACAATCCTGTATCGTCGGTTACGATATACGGATTTTCCAATCCAATATTTGGTGCGCTGTTGTCAGCTTTTTTCCTGGCTGAATGGGATAAGCTTAACTTGCGGTATGTTGCGGCTCTTTTGCTTGTCAGTCTGGGAATATACGTGGTTAACAGAAAATAGTTTCAGATCCTTTTACGGAGGTGTGAGATGAGCGGTAAATACAATGTTGAAGTTGTCGACAGTATGAGATATGCGCTGGGAGAGGGACCTTACTATGATCCGAGATTTAAGCGGCTCTCCTGGGTAGACATCATTGGGCAGAAGGTCTGGTTTATTAAGGATGGGAAAAAAGAGTGTATAGATGTGCCGCAGCCTGTCGGAGCAGCGATACCTCTTGCGGATTCGGAAGGTTTTGCGCTTGCGTTGAAAGACGGGATATATACTTATGAAAACGGAAAGCTCTCTTTGATGGCAGATCTCAAAGACGTATACAAAGATTACTGGCGCTCGAACGATGCCAAAGCCGATGCGAAGGGACGCATATGGTTCGGTGCATCGGTTATAGACGGTGCCGAGCATGAGGCGGAAGGAAATTTGTATCTTTTTGATAACGGTAAGATCGGTATCAAGGTGGAAGGAACGAAGATTGCCAACGGTATGGCTTGGAGCTTTGATAAAAAGAAATTTTTCTTTTCCGATTCCTTTGAACATGCCGTATTTGTTTTTGACTACGACGAGGAGAGCGGAAGTATAAATAACAGAAGAGAGCTCTTTCACGTGGATGAAAATATCTCCGACGGTCTTACGATTGACAGCGAGGACAATCTATGGGTTGCCTTCTGGGGCGGAAGCCGCATAGAAAAAAGAAGTGGCGTAACGGGTGAACTTCTGGAAGTAATCCCGATTCCCGCAAAGCAGGTTACGTCATGCTGTTTTGGCGATGAGGATATGAAGACTCTTTATGTGACATCGGCAGGAACAGGACTTGACGGAGAGTATGACGGATGTCTTTTTAGATTCAGAACTGATGTAAAAGGTGTGTTTCCTGATTATTGCGTGAAAATATAAAAAAAATCTGCATTTTTTGCTAAAAATCCGTAAAGATTGTCAATATTTACGTAAATGCGTAAAGAAGTTGTATAATCTATAATATAGTAGAACGGAGGAAGAGCACTATGAAGGAAAATCATCTAAAGCGCACTTGTAAACTAGTATTTCTTATTCACGTAATTACGACTTTGTTTTCTATTGTCGGTCTGATGTCACAGATAACAATGTCGGATCTTGCGCCCATCAGAGGTATAATCCCTTTGATAATGGTTATACTTGTATTTATCGCAGATTCAATGTATCTGTTTATCAGTAAGGGCGGAGTTACGTACATTAGAGTGCTTGCAATCACATATTCTATTGTATATTGTGCAATGTTAAACAGCGGAAACACGGGAACGACTTATCCCTACATGATCCCGTTTTTGATCGTATTTCTTCTTACGCTTGACAATGTGAGCGTGAAGATCGGTGTTATAGGTTTTGCACTTTCCAATCTGATAAGAGTAATCCTGACGATCGCAACTTCTGCAAATATTCAGAATGATATCGAAGTTGTTATGATCGAGGCAATTATTTCGATTCTTACGGTTGTGACAGTTCTTAAGGGATTTGGACTTCTTGCAAGATTTTTTGAAGAATCACTTGATGAAGTTACGGCTGTTTCGGATAAAAACAAGTCTATCACAGGAAAGATCACAGAAGTTGCGGAAAGCGTAGTTGAGGACGTTTCTGTTGTGAGCGATGCGCTTAAGACTATCGGTGAATCTGTGGAACTTCTTGATGAGACAATGGAAAATATCATGGTAGGAACGCAGAATACCGCTGAGGCCATTACACATCAGACAACGCAGACACATGACATTCAGGATATTATTGACGATACCAAGAAGAGCGCCGATATTGTTGAAGGCATAAACAATGAGGCTGCGGATGCACTTAAAGAAGGCATGAGCGTTATGGAATCATTGTTTGAAGAGGTTGAAAAAGCCAGAAAGGCCGGAGAGAATCTTCAGACAGCCGCTGATGAGCTTCGTTCCAATACAGAGGATGTAAGCGGAATCACAAGCATCATTCTTTCGATTTCATCGCAGACAAATCTTCTTGCGCTTAATGCAAGCATAGAGGCAGCAAGAGCAGGTGAAGTAGGTAAGGGATTTGCGGTAGTTGCCGATGAGATCAGAAATCTTGCCGAGCAGACAAGAAATGAGACTGAGAACATCACTCGTATAATCGAGATACTTACATCAAATGCTGACACCGTTGCAGATTGCGCTACGATAAGTTCGCAGTCGGCAAACCGTGAAACTGAGTATACTCAGAGCGCTTCACAGAAGTTTGAGTTCATTCAGGATAAGCTTGGTGAACTTAGCAAGGCTATTACAGATATCAGCAATTACATCACATCGCTCAGTACCGCAAACAATGAGATCGTTGACAGCGCAAGTACACTGTCGGCTACCAGTGAGGAGATAAGTGCAAGTTCAACCGAGGCATCCAAAGCAAGTTCACGAAACGTTGAGCTCGTTGCACAGTTCAAGAAATCAATGGAAGGAATCATTGCGAAGATCACTGAACTTCAGAGTTATACACAAGGATAAAAAAGAAAAAACACGAGCGCTACAGGTTAATTTACCCGTAGCGCTATTTTTCTGCACAAAAGAGCTTTCTACGGTTCTTTGTGTTATATTCTCTTACAGCTTTATATCTGCGAAATGCGGATTTGCACTGAGCGGATGCTGTTCTTCGTTAAGTGTTCTGAATTGCGATGGCGGATAACCGGTGCTTTTCTTGAAAGCACGGGTAAATGCCGTGCAGCTTGTAAAACCCGCCTGATATGAAATGTCAGTGACGGAAAGCTCCGGATTTGAAAGAAGCGACTTGGCATGATTTATGCGCATTTGCTGCAGGTATTGATAGAAAGTCATGCCGGTATAATCGGAGAAGATCCTTTCAAAGTAATATTTGCTGAACCCCGCGTGCGATGCGATACATTCAAGAGACAGATTTTCTGTGAAGTGCTCGGAAATATAAGTGCAGATATTGCTCAGAGAAGTGCTGTTCTTAAATGTTGTCGATGAGCCTGAAGGATCCGAATCGCGGAAAAGACTTATGTTCTTTGCACAGAAAGCTATAAACTGCATAAGAAGAGAATATATCTCAAGTTCGCCGAAAGGATCGAGCTCGGTAAAAGCTATAACGCTTTCATCCTCCTCTTTTTCATTCATATGGAGCGCAGGCGCAGAGCCGAAATACAGTTTCATAATCTTATCGATGCGACCGCGTAAATAATCATATATTTCAGGCGGACAGGAACTTTTCTTTATATGAAGCGCAGGTGACATCAGACGGAACGCCTTGTCCATGTCTTTTAAAGTGATAACGCCGGAAAAGTCGGCTTGTATATATACTCTTGTTCCGGGATAAGGGGAAAAAATCTCGTGAATGACAGCGGGACAGATTAAAAGAATGTCCCCAATCTCTACATGGTAAGTCTGATTGGCGCAGATGACTTTATATGGCGCCTCTTGTGGAATGATCATTTCGATGTCGGTATGCCAGTGAGGAGGAAAATCGGCATGCAACCTGTTTATAAACATCCGAAAGCTGGTGTTTATCTTGTGTTGAACGTTTTCCTTGTTGCATGAATACTGCCTGCCCATACTACTTAAAAATCTCCTGACACTGTAAATCATAATTCAAAAAGTGCTGCTACTTTTCTTGTTATTATAGCAGATATTCTACAAAAAATCCTTCTGAAAGCTGGCATTATGACAAAAAAAACATATTTAAAATGCAAAAACGTGTAATGTTGCACAAATAAGAGAGCAATTTTGGTATGGCCGATAGCAATTTTTTATACGCAAAAAAACCTAAAATATTATAGAATTATATAAAAGAATGAAACAGTTTTTTGTTTCAATAAGGAGAGATTTTCAGAGAATCTGAAAAGTAACAAAGGTATTTATATGATAGGAGGGTAAGGTATGAACAAAAAGGTATTGGCTACTTTTTTTGCAACGGTCTTGGCAACTACTACGCTTGTTGGATGTGGTGGAAGTTCTGCCACTACGACACCGTCGGCAGGTGGCTCCGGAGCTGATGCGACGGCACAGGCAGGCGCTTCTTCGGGAAAACAGACAGACGGAAAGAATCTTCCGACACTTACGACTGAGCCGCTTGAAATAACTCTTTGGGACATAGCTACTGAGGATCCCGCAAAAACCACGCAGGAAGGTGCTGTGCAGAGATTTATGAAGGATTATCCGAATATCAAGGTTAATCAGGTACATCAGCAGAATGACAATTATAAACAGCAGCTTGTTGTTGCGATGAGTTCGGGACAGGCGCCTGACATCTATGTTCACTGGGGCGGTGGTCCTATGGCGGAGTATTACAAATCAGGTTTTGCCAACGATCTTACCGAAATGTATGCAAAATACGATCATCCAGAATTTATAGACGCTGCGGTTGCACAGTCGACATATGACGGAAAGATGCTTGCTATTCCTTTCGGCGGACTTTCGGGCTGCGATATTTTCTATAACAAGACAATCTTCAAGGATCTCGGTCTTGAGGTTCCAAAAACAATCGATGAACTTGAGGCTGTTTGCGAGAAACTAAAAGCAAACAATATCATTCCGTTCTCGCTTGCAAATGCATCAAAGTGGACAGGCTCAATGTATTACATGTATCTTGTTGCACGTCATTCCGGAAATGCTGAGTTTGACGCGGCTTATACACAGGAAAACGGCGGAACATTCACAAGCGACGCATTTGTCTATGCAGGTTCTAAGATTCAGGACTGGGTTAAAAAAGGCTATTTCCCCGATGGTGTAAATTCTCTTTCGGCCGATGATAACCAGGACAGAGCACTTCTCTATGACGGCTCTGCGGCAATGATGCTTCACGGCGCATGGCAGGTATCCGGAATAAAGGCGGACAGCGAAGAGTGGTACAACGAGAATGTCGGCGTATTTCGCTTCCCTGAAGATTCGGAAGCAAAGGCAAAGGGCGTTCCTCAGGATGTAGAGATCGGTACAGCAATCGGTATGGGAATGTCATTTAACTGCTTCAAAGATGATAAAACTGTGGATCAGGAAAAACTTGACGCATGCTATGTGCTTGCAACTCAGTATTACAATGATGACACATATAACAACGATCAGCTTTCAAGCGGAACACAGCCTTCAATTAAAGGAATGGAAGAAAATATCGACGATCCTAACATGAAGATTATAGCTGATGTATTCTTCAATGCTTCCAACGTACAGCTTTGGTACGATCAGTATCTTCCCGCATCAGTGACGGAAGTACACAAGAACTGCATGACTGAGCTGTTTGGCCTTGAGAAGACACCTGAAGAGATTGGAAAAGAGCATGATGATGCCATGAAGAAAGCTATTGCCGGGCAGTGATATGTCTTACAACAATTTAATCTATGCGCTGCGGCTATAGTGGTTAACGGCTGCCCGCAGGGACTGCTTCCTGTGGGCAGCTCTTGTCTTATTTCATAGTGAGAGCTTTTTTGTGTTATATAGTTACAAAAATAATTTACTATACGCGGCAGGAAGGAGTTTATGTGAAAAATGAAAATAATATAGGGCTTGCAAAAGCCAGAGCAAAAAGCACGGCAAAAGCGGCAACGATCTTTCTTATACCGGCTCTTTTGCTTATAACGATATATATAATCTATCCGGTCATTGATACTTTCGTGATAAGCGGATATAAGTGGAACGGTATTTCATCCGACAGGATTTTTATAGGAACAGAGAACTGGGTATCACTCTTTAAAGATGAGATGTTTTGGAAATCTTTTAAACATAATCTGATCGTCATGGTATTCTCGATTCTTTTGCAGATACCCATGGGTATGCTTCTTGCAACATTCCTGGATGCGGGAGGAAAAAAATTCAACATATTTAAGATAATCTGGTTTCTGCCGTATCTGATGAGTTCTGTTGCGATAGCTTTCCTTTTTGTATATGCACTTGCAACAAACGGAGGAATTGTTTCATCACTCGCTACGCTTATTATGGGTAAAAAAACTACGATAGATCTTTTGGGAACCGCGCCCAATGCGCTTTATACCGTAATAGGCGTTATGGCGTGGCAGTTTACACCTTTTTACATGGTCTATTTCATCGCCGGATACGGAAACATCGATACATCGATATACGAGGCGGCTATCATCGACGGCGCAACAAGATGGCAGTATATAAAGCATATTGCGATTCCTCTTTTGGGACCTATCTTCAAGACTGCATGCACGATGTCTCTTATAGGTTCGCTTAAGTATTTTGATATGATCTGGAACATGACACAGGGCGGACCTGCGGGTTCGACGGAACTTATGGCTACATACATGTACAAGCTCTCGTTCCAGCAGTTCAATATGGGGTATGGTTCGGCAGTGGCAGCAGGAATGTTCCTTCTTATAACGGCTATCGCGTTGATATTTAACAAAGTTTTCAAGGTTAAGGAGGAATATTGAGTATGGTTAATCCAAATATGACTGAAGCGGATTATCGTAAGTCCAAGATAAAATCAAGGATAGCGTGGGGAGTAGCGATATTTTTCGCATGCATCTGGCTGGTACTTACGCTTACACCGTTCTTCTTTATGATAATAAATTCGTTCAGAAAACAGTTTGATATGCTGCAACAGGGCGTTTTCCATCTGCCCGATCCATGGTTCTTTGATAATTATGTAAATGTTGTTTCGCATGGATTTTTCGGATATTTCTTAAGAAGCGTGATCGTGGTTGCGATATCGCTTGTACTTATGCTTGCCATTTCGGCATTTGCGGCATATCCGCTTGCAAGAATGAGCTTTAAATTAAATCCGTTTATCTATGCACTTATCGTAGCTATGATGTCGGTTCCGATGCACGTTACTTTGATACCTATCTTTAAGCTCACAACATCGGTGGGACTCTACGATTCGCTCGGATCGCTGATAGGACCTTATGTTGCATTTGCGCTTCCGATGTCGGTGTTTATTTTGACGGCATTTATGAAAACGATTCCGAAGGAAGTGGAAGAGTCTGCGGAGATTGACGGATGCAACCGCTATCAGAACTTTTTTAAGATGATACTTCCTCTTTCCAAATCGGGACTTTCGACGCTTGCTATCTACAACGGCGTTTCGATGTGGAATGAATTTGCTTTTGCCAACACCTTGCTCATTACTCCCGAGAAAAAGACATTACCTCTTGCGCTTGGACAGTTTAAGGGCGAACATTCGCTTGATATTCCGATCATCCTGGCGGTACTGACTCTTTCGGTACTTCCCATGATAACTCTTTTTATCGTTTTCCAGGATAAACTTGTAAAAGGAATGATGGCAGGCGCGGTTAAAGGCTGAAAACGGCGAAATGACAGGAATTTACGGGAACCAAAAAACTATTTTTATGTAAAGGAAGGTGCCTATGATAATTTACGTAGATGCAAGTGCTGAGCACGACGGAAACGGAAGCAGGAATTTACCTTTTAAAAGAATAAACGAAGCGGCGAAAGTTGCGATGCCGGGAGATGAGGTTGTTGTTGCGCCCGGAATTTACAGGGAATATGTAAATCCGGTCAATCCCGGAACTGCGGAAAGTCGCATAACTTACAGAAGTGAGAAGCCGCTTGGCGCCGTTATAACGGGAGCTGAGAAGCTTGCGGAGTGGTCGAAGGTTAAAGGCGATGTGTGGACGGCACGGGTGAAAAACAGTATCTTTGGCAGTTACAATCCTTATACGACGCTTGTTTACGGCGACTGGTATTTTGCGACGCCAAATAAGCATACAGGCTGTGTGTGGCTTAATGACGAGGCTATGTATGAAGCTCTGAGTATCGATGAGTGCGCTGAAGGAAAAATCTACGAGTGTTCGTGGGAACCCGAAAGCTCTAAGAGAAAGTGGTATGCGGAGCAGGATAATGAAAATGACGAGACAGTTTTTTATGCCAATTTCGGCGGAGCGGATCCAAATAAAGAAAACGTCGAGATTACCGTAAGGCGCGAGTGCTTCATGCCTGAAAAAGAAGGAGTTGGCTTTATAACCGTAAGCGGCTTTAATATCAACAAAGCTGCGACGACGTGGGCTCCTCCCGCTGCTTATCAGGACGGAATGATAAGCCCGCACTGGAGTAAAGGCTGGATAATAGAGGACTGCGAGATTTGGGGCAGTAAGTGTGCGGGCATTTGCGTAGGGCGTTACTACGATCCCGAGAACAGCAATTTTTATACGACAAAGCATGTTAAGAGTCCGACTCAGATGGAGAGGGATTCTGTGTGCCGCGGCCAGTATTACGGCTGGTTAAAAGAGAAGATCGGCGGTCATATAATCAGAAGAAACAATATTCATCACTGCGAGCAGGGCGGAATCATAGGCCGTATGGGCGGAGTGTTCAGCGTTATCGAGGACAATCATATTCATCACATCAACAATATGATGGAGCTTGGAGGAGCCGAGATAGCGGGAATAAAGATGCATGCCGCGATCGATGTTGTAATGAGACGAAATCATATCCACCACTGCACTATGGGAATCTGGTGTGACTGGGAGGCGCAGGGAACCAGGATCACGCAGAATCTTTTACATGATAATCAGCGTCCTTCTTTTGCAAAGCAGTTGCAGGGCGGTATGACTTGTCAGGATCTGTTTGTTGAAGTAAGCCACGGACCTACGCTTATTGATAACAACATTTTATTGTCGGATGTTTCGCTAAGGATAGCAACTCAGGGCGTTGCGATGGTACATAATCTTTGCGCGGGCTCTTTTACCTACGTCGGAGACGGAACGACCTGGAGATATACGCCTTATCATATGCAGCATAGAACGGAAGTTATGGGCTTTATGACGATTCTTCACGGGGATGACCGCTTCTACAACAATATCTTTATCCAGAAATGGCCGGCCGAAGATCTTGAGCTTTTAAATGATTCGGATCCTGATGAGAAGTACACTGAGAACAGAAGTGTCGGAACGTATTGCTTTGACGAGTATCCGTCTTATGATGAGTGGATCAGGCAGTTTGATATGGACGAAGCGTATCCCAACATGAGAAAGCATGAATCCGCACACTTTTCGCATCTTCCCGTTTGGATAGACGGAAATGCATACTTTGAGGGTGCACTTCCCTGGAAAAAAGAGGAGAATGCATTTTTCGATGATTCGGGAAAGGTACACGTTGATATAGTTGAAAAGGATGGTGAATACTTCCTTGATACAAATATCTACGAGGCGCTTGGCGATTTTAAGGCCGGTATGATCTCGACCGAGACTCTCGGCGAAGCCTTTGAACCTCAGCAGAAGTTTGAAAATCCCGACGGAACGCCGATTACTTTCGGTGTGGATTATCTTGGAAACCACCGCGGCGTGGACGTACTCCCCGGCCCGTTTGCCTCAGGGGATGATGCCGTGAGTAAGTGCCTGTCACGTGAGGGGTGATGGGGCTTGGTTGCTTTATAGTGATATATATTGCTTATTAGTTTTCAACAATAAACGGAAGTTCCGCACACCATCAGAATGATATCATTTAAATAGGTCATACATCTCTTTACCCTTCCGGCGCGCCATATGACCTATTAGAGCAAAAACTAACGATTAGGTCATACATATCTTTATCCTTTCGGCGCGCCATATGACCTATTAGAACAAAAACTAACGATTAGGTCATACATATCTTTATCTTTTCGCCACTTTCTATCTATTTCCATAATTTTCCGATACGGAAAAAAATCCCTCTCTTAATTGTACATTTGATGTATTATAATTTTCCAAAGAGTCAAATAGAATTTATTCCATAAGCGCTTATTTACTATAGAAAGGGACCACAATGAAGCTTAAGTTGCATGAAAATATTAAGAGATTAAGAAAAGAGAAAAATCTGACACAGGAAAAACTCGCAGAGATACTGGGAGTGACTGTCGGCGCGGTGTCTAAGTGGGAGAACGGAAATAATACACCGGATATAGTCATGCTGACAATGTTGGCAAGCTTTTTTGACGTGTCGATCGACGTCCTTTTGGGATATGACATGGCATCTAAGAAAGCCGAAAAAATTGTTGAAAACATTAACTTACTTGTTAGTGAACGCAGATTCGACGAGGCGGAAAAGCTTTCAAGGGACGCCATGTCAAGATACCCACATGATTTTTCTGTCATTTATGCGGCTGCTGACGTGTATTATGTGAAGGCACTTGAAAATCAGGACAAAGAAGATGCGCTTAAAGCGATAGATCTTTTGACAAAATCATTGGAATATCTTTCACAGAACAAAGATCCCGACATAAATGATTTCATTATAAGGTCTCGTATTGCGTACAGCTACATGGTTGTGGATGAAAAGGCTGCGTTTGAAAGGTTCAAGCAGATAAATTTTGGAGGAATACACGATACTGTTCTTGCACTTTTGTGTATTCAGAACAATGAAGTAGATCAGGCGCTTAATTACAGTACGCTTGGAATAATAAACCACTTGAATGAACTTATAGATTCGACACTGCACATGATAATGTCGCTTGCATCAAAGGGCGGAAAGAAAAATCTGGATGAAGCGGTGTGCCTGGCAGATACTATGATTGAGGTTATCGCCAAATTTGCCGGAAGCGAACCGGGATGTTATGAAAAATATATGGCGTGTTATCACGTGCTAAAGGCATATCTTTACGGCTGCTCAGGCGATGAGAACGAGATGAAAAAGAGTCTTTCGGAGGGAAAAAAGCTCGCGGAAAGCTATGATAAAAATGGCACAAATGATGTAGCCAGACATCTTAAGTTCTATCATGCGGAAAAAAAGCACTATCATATATTTGACAGCATAGGCGAAAACGCCGTGACAGGTTTCAGTGCGGCACTTTTGGGGCAGGTCGTGAAGATGGGAAAAATAAATAGAAAAGTATTAAACAGAATTATTGACGATTGGGAGAAAGAGAAATGAAGTCGGTACTACAGATTGGTAAAAAGATTCTTCTTGTATTAATGATTATTGCGGTGATAATCGCAGGTACAAGATCGATCGGAATGGGAATGAACATCAGAACGCCAAAAAATGGGATAAATGTATCTTTTTACGTGGATATAAACGGAAGTAACCAGTGGATAAACATATATGGGAAGGATATAGACAATCCGGTCTTGCTGTATCTTCATGGCGGGCCGGGATCTGCTACAAGCCCTATTGATTACTCTTTTACCCGCAAATGGAGCGACGTATATACGGTCGTAACGTGGGATCAAAGGAATGTCGGAAAGAGCTTTGACAAGAAAAACGCCGCCGATAAGATAACTAAGGATATCATGATGGCGGATGGCAAGGCGATGACGGAGTTTCTTCTTGATTATATGAAAAAAGAGAAGATAACTTTGCTTGGACATTCGTGGGGATCGATGTTTGGTGCAAACCTGGTGCTTGAGTATCCTCAATACTATGATGCATTTATCGGAACGGGGCAGTGTGTTGATATTGCGGAAAATGAAGAGCGGCTTTATGAAGAAGCGAAGAAGTGGACTGAGGGCGACGAAGAAGGAAAGGTGCTTCTTTCAAAGTGGTCGCCGGATAAATGTGATGATACGCAGGCGCTGCTTGCAAGAAGTGAGATAATGAACAGATACGGCTATGGCATGATGAAGGATGGACGCGATTACAACATTGTCGCGACCATTCTTTTTAATCCGAATTACCTGGTAAAAGATTACATTTCCTATGTGAAAAATATCGAAACATCGATGGAGCCTTATATGGATTTTTTTGCACATGGTCTTTACGAGTGTTCGCTTCTCGGAAAATATGATTATAAAGTTCCTTACTACAACATAAACGGCGATATGGATTATCAGACCAATTATGAGATGGCATGTGAATATTTCGAAAAGGTGAACGCTCCCGATAAGAAGATGTATGTCATGAAGGGCGGAACGCATGGGCTTCTGGAGTCAAGGTCTGAGGAATTCTCGGGATATGTGCATGATATAGCCAAAAGAATGGCGAGTATGAAATAAGAAGAAATGCAAATAAATAAAAGATTTAATTAACGTTTTTTAGTTCAAACAATTATGTTAATATGTACTATGTGGCCTGAAAAAAGTTCTATATCAAGTTCTATATTATCAAGATAGTTTTGGTTTTTGGTGTTTTATAAAAATAAAATAGTGAGGTGAGTGTTATGGCTGTAAAAATGTACGGAAACATAAACGGTACCTTCCAAGCGTCCAAAATTGATCTTTTTTCACTTGCAAAAGAGCAGGATAGTAAGCCGGAAAGACTGAGCGATACCAAAGAAGGAGCGGATATTGCTCCTATCAAGATCGATATCTCGGCTGAAGGGATGAGAGCTCTTTTGGCATCTAAATTTCCAAAGTGGATCGACATTAATTCCGAAACGGAGAAGAGGAAATTTGAATTTGAGCACCAGCCGGTCATAAGCTATAAGGACAGGATTTTCCTTGATATGTATGAAAAAATCGATGCAAGGAAGTCGGGGGATGAGATAACTCTTTCGGATAAAAAAGACGCTCTTTTGGGCAGTTTCAAAGATATTGCGGATGAGATCTCGTCGGGATATGAGCAGGGAAACCGCATAAGGTATGTGGAGGATGAAAGTTCCGAAGACGGCTACAGGAAGCTGACGAAAGAAGAGGAACTTGAGATACTTCAAAATGATTTTGAAGAGTTGGTCGAGGAGCGCTTTGGCGAAAAACATCGCAAGATAAACGATGAAGTTCTCGCAGCGCTGAATGCTTTTGGAAATGTGATGGACAATTCCTGGCTAAAATATTATGAACCTGAAAAGATAACCGAAGAATTTGTGGATGGAATGCTTGATCAGGCGCGAAAGTATATAGAAGAGCTGAAATAAGATGTAGATAATGGGCAAAAGTTTAACGACTTTTGCTCATTTTTTCTGCGAATTACATGGTGAGTTTTCTTGCGAATGCAGGTTGCAAGTGCGTTTGCATATAATTATAAAAAATCGATAAACCGACTTAAAATATTTTTAAAAGAATATACATATTATATTGTATTGTATAATAATATATGATATTGTATTTTCCCGTAGTGGAAAAGGAGGCATATTATGTCCAAAAAAATGTTAATAATTTTACTGTCTACAGTGATTTCTTTTGGCTCTTTTTCGGGCTGCGGAGCAAATAAAAGCGAAGAAGAAAGCATTCCGGAGACAGAATCTGTCAGCGATTCCGAACTTCCATCGGGAGATGTTTCTCTCAGGGTTTGGGGATCGGAAGAGGACAGTGAACTTATAAATCAGATCATATCGAGTTTTGTTTCTGAATATTCATCACAGGCAAATTTCAATATCACATTTGAGCCACACAGTGAGTCTTCCGCAAAGGATGATATTCTGGGTGATGTTCTTAACGCGCCGGATGTTTTTACTTTTGCGGACGATCAGTTGCTTGCACTTATTGCTTCGGGTGTGCTTAAGAAAGTTCCGAATGATTCGGAAATAGCAGGAAGGAATCTTGCGGCGGCAAGCGAAGCTGCTTCTTTTAACGGAACTTTGTATGCATATCCTTTAACGGCGGATAACGGATATTTCCTTTTTTACAACAGCAAATATTTGACAGAAGAAGATGTACAGACACTTGATGGAATCCTTGAAGTTGCGAGCCGTGAAGGCAAGAAGTTTTTCATGGAAATGAATTCCGGCTGGTATATGTACTCTTTCTTCGGTAATACAGACATGGAAATAGGTCTTAATGACGACGGAATATCCACTTACTGTAACTGGAATGCGAAATATACAAATATAAAGGGTGTTGATGTTGCGCAGGCAATGGCGGATATTGGAAAAAATCCGGGCTTTATCAATGCGGGAAATGATGATTTTGGAATCGGTGCAGCGAACGGAAGCATCATAGCCGGTGTCAGCGGAATATGGGACGAGAATGAGATCAAGGACGCATGGGGAGACGGCTATGCCGCAACAAAGCTTCCCACGTATACTGTTGCGGGGCAGCAGCTTCAGATGTCAAGCTATGCCGGATATAAACTCGTAGGCGTTAATTCTCGTTCAGAGAATGCGGCTTGGGCAAATAAGTTTGCGGATTGGATGACAAATGAACAGAATCAGGCCCTCAGATTCTCGATGAGAGGTCAGGGACCTTCAAATACAGCGGCGTCATCTACAGGTGAAGTGGCTCAGTCAAAGGGACTGCAGGCGCTTCAGAAGCAGGCTGAGTATGCAAGTCTTCAGCGAGTTGGCGGAACTTTCTGGGATCCTGCGACAAACCTTGGAACAATTTTGAGTGAGGGGAATCCCGGAGGAAAAGACCTCCAGACTCTTTTAAATGAGATGGTTACCGCTGTTACGGGAGTGGAATCATCGGGTAACAAGGAAGGCGAAGAAGGCGAGGCAAGTCCCGAAGATAATGCGGATGCGCAGGCAAGTTCCGAGGCAAGCGAATAATAGGAGGATGGATCGATGAAAAGAAAAGCAAGTATTCGTGTAATGATTATGGTTCCGGTCCTTCTTTTGGGATTTGTTTCCATTTTTTCAAACGTAATGTCATTGACTAACCTTAGAAAGGTAAATACGACAGCGTCAACAATTGCCGATGATTATATGGCTGCGATAAATGAACTTGATGTTATCGGTCAGTCTTCAAAAAATATACATACATTGGCTTTGTCACATATTGTAGCCACTGATTTTGAGACAATGACAAATGTTATTTCCGAGATTGAAGCGCAAGAGGCGGCGCTGGATCAGACGATGGCTGATTACAACAAATATGTCACAAGTGATAGTACGGCGAGTTATGATAAGATGCTTGCCGATTATAAGAGTTTCAGAGAAGCTGTTATGATTCTTTTGGCTCAGAGCGCAGCGCAGAAAACCAAGGATGCTTATGCAACCGCAAACGGTCTTGTGGCTGACAGTTCAAAGCAATTAAGTGAGGATATCAACGATATCATCGTAGCTTTTCGCAGTAACTCCGATGTGGCAAGGCAGAATCTCGGTAAGAGTTATACGATCGCGAGATTTTCGGGATTTGGTGTAATCTTTATAAGTATTCTTGCAGTGATCATTGCGCTTTATATTGTGCTCAGACATGTGGTAAGACCTGTGATCAAGGCAGAAGCTGAACTTAATGAGATTATTGAAGGTATCAACAGACGCGAGGGTGATCTTACAAAGCGTATCACGATTGAATCAAATGATGAGATCGGAGCTCTCGGTAAGGGTATCAACTCATTTATTGAGCACCTTCAGAATATCTTTTTAACCATTACAAGTAATTCGTCTGCGATGGATAAGGTTGTAACCGATGTTTTGGGAAGTGTAAAGACATCAAACAGCAGTGCAGCAGATCTTTCCGCACTGACAGAGGAACTTACGGCCACTATGGAGGAAGTTGCAGACAGCGCAGGTACCATCAATAAGAATACGGAAGCTGTAAGAAACGAAGTTGATGAGATGGCTGAAAAGAGCCGCGAGATAAATGAATATTCAAAGACTATGAAAGAGCATGCGGATGCAATGGAACAGTCTGCAAGAACGACCATGGCTGAAACAAATGCGAAGGTTGAGGATATTCTTGCATCTCTTAATCAGGCTATTGAAGACAGCCAGAGCGTCGATCAGGTTAATTCGCTTACTTCAGAGATCATGAGTATCGCAACGCAGACAAACCTGCTTTCTCTTAATGCTTCCATTGAAGCTGCGAGAGCGGGAGCGGCAGGAAAGGGCTTTGCGGTTGTTGCAAGTGAGATCGGTACTCTTGCCGAAAACAGTAAGAGAACTGCCGGAAATATTCAGGAGATAAACTCTGTTGTTGTTGAGGCGGCTCATAACCTTTCAAGCAGCGCAAATGAACTTGTTGATTATCTGCAGAATTCGATCTTGCCTCAGTTTGAAAAGTTCGTTGAAGACGGCGAAAAATATAAGAATAATGCCAATTATATCGAAGGTGTCATGGACGACTTCAGCAATAAGACTGAAGGATTCAAGTCAACTTTCAATGATATAGCGGAGTCCATCAATAATATCACAACATCCATAGAAGACGGTGTTCGCGGTGTTTCGTCAGCAGCAGAGAGCACTCAGGTACTTGTTTCCGATATGGACAATATTTCAAGACGTATGGATGAAAACAGTCGTATCGCAGGCGAACTTGATGAGGAGACGGCTATTTTCTCCAAGATCTGATGACATCTTAAATGAAATTATGAATAAACGGTTTTTGTGATTAAAAGCCGGCGGTCTGAATTTCTGGATCGCCGGCTTTTTGAACTATTATTTTTCGCCGGGAACACTGAATGTAAAGCATTTCTCTTTGTCAAAAAGAACTCTTTGCACAATGCGTTCACTTATGGATCCTTCAGGCTCTGTTATAAAGTAGCCGTCCTTGGTGACAGTATCTTCATAAGGTGAAAAAGAAAGATATGCATAAACTTTACCGTCCTGAGGGGCAAGGATAACACGGAATGCTTTGTCGGTATCGGAATAATCATCATGTTCGCCTATATAGAAGACGCATTCATATATTCCGTCGGAGTTTAAATCGGAATAGGTTACTCCGTTTATTTCGCCGCCACCTTCAAAATATTCGTATATATGACCTTTTTCCGTGAGCTTTTCAAAGGAAATCTCACCAGGCGTATTCATAAAGCTGTCGAGTGCCACTGCGTTTACGGTGCCGTTGTTTTGCATTAAGCTATTGTAGAACTCGGGATTATTATCAGGGTAAGTATAGGCGGTTGAATCAGCTTTTTTGCCCTCCGAAGAATAATTTGCAATTACCTCATACATTTCAATAGGATAGGTTGTGGTGTAGCTATATTCCTCAAGATAAGTTGCACCGGGAACTATTTCGCTTACGGGCTTGTAATCGGCGTCTTCTCCGGCCTGTAATTTCTCATTGATATCTTCGGCGAACAATTCTTCATATTCGGTTTTTCCGTCTTTGAGCACAGCTTTGATACAATCGGCACATCCCATGTGGCCCATATAATAAAGGATACCGTTTTCGTTTGGAACCGAATAGAATGAAGTGTGTCCCGAAGGTGATTCTTCCACTAATTGTGCTTTGCCGTCTGCATAGGTGTACATTTTTCTGTTATAAGAAGCTTCGGAATGACCGAATCTTATCAGGAGTTCGGGGGTGTTATCCTTGTCAACGTCATATAACAAGTAGGATTCCATGCACTCCTCATATTCCTCGGACTCAGGCGAAACAGAAGCTATTTTTTGCTGCTCAGCTTCTATTAATTCTATATAAGCCTTTTTATAGCCTGTATCAGAGGGCGCTATCTCTGCGCTTGCCTCGGAAGATGCTTCCTCGGCGGAAATTCCGGTATCGCTTGCGCTTTCGACACTAGCCTGCTCATTTGCGGTAGTCGCCTGCTCATCTGCAGTACCGCCGCTTGCGCATGCACATAATGATAGAGACATAATCAATGCCGATAATAGTGTTTTATTTTTCATTTTGGTTCTCCATCTCTCTTTTTTCTATAGAATTGATTTTAACATGCATAGAAATATATTCTCAATGATTGGCGTGTGGTAGATTAATGTATGAAAATGTGTGTGGGAGTGTTGGAGGGGGGGAGTGTGTGCCGGGGCTGCAGAGGGCGTTGGAATGCTGTGTTGGAAGGGCGTGTCGGGGAAGAGCCAGGGGAACGTTGGGAGGCAGAGGGTGCGGATGGGTGCTGCGTTGGAGTGTGTATCTGGGGAGCAGAGGACGTCGGAGCCGCAGGAGGCAGGAAAGTAAGTGACGCATGACCTATTTGGAAGGATTTGTGCAGAAAGGTCATGAGGTGTGACGGAAGGATAAAGTGATACATGACCTATTTGGGGGAATTTGCTTAGAAAGGTCATGCGGGTGTTTCGGAGGGATACGGTGACGCATGACCTATTTGGAAGGATTAGTGCAAAAGGGTCATGGGGTGTGACGGAAGGATAAAGTGATGCATGACCTATTTGGAAGAATTTGCTTAGAAAGGTCATGCGGGTGTTTCGGAGGGATGCGGTGACGCATGACCTATTTGGAAGAATTAGCGCAAAAGGGTCATAAGGGTAATCAGGAAGGATGAAGAGTCACATGACCTATTCGAGTGAATTTACTCAGAAAGGTCATGAAGTGGCAGGTGAAATAATAAATATATGTACAAGAGGCTTATTATGAGAAAAAGAGTTTATGAAAAAAGCTGGGGCGGCAGAGGAGAACATGGATTCCGCTATTTTGATTATGAACGATCGAATGATGAACTGACCGTTTATATAACTGTAAAAGATTATAATGACTGGGGACAAAGCAGTTCTATACAAAAAGATTATGAAAAACAGATGACATTCCCGATAAATGGGGTATCTTTTACCAAAGACTTTGTTTTTGAATGTATCATCAAAGCCGGAAACGAGTTGAATGAAACATACCTTCTTCCTAAATCTGTAGATGAATTGTAAATGTGCTGTTGTATCTTGCTACAGAGTGGATAAATGCAGCATAATAAAATTATTAAATGGAGCAGCAGTTGTTAGAAAAGTTTGTGGGATTATTATGACATTGAAACAAGTATTGGACGCATTGGATAGTTGCGGCTTGGAGTATAGTTGTTCTGAAGAATACGAATCTGAAACAGAATATGTTAAAGCTCTTTTGCGAAGGATATGTGAATCTGAGGGGGACAAACCACATACATGGTTCGGGAGCATACCTTATGACAATTTTTATGATGCGTTTGAGAGTTTAAAAAACGTAGCAAAAGACGATGTTTCTTTTGAATAATAAATAGTAAAAGAGTTAATTATGGGTGATTTGAGTTTTTATTATGATAGATGGCATTATTCTATTGCACATGTTCCGCCTGCTTCGAGCGGGAAGATTGTTTTGTATTCAATGGCTTGTATTGGTCCGCTTCAATGCGATGAGTATGGGATTGATGAGGATGGCAGGCCGTATTATCGATATGAATGGATTGAGAATGATTTATACGAAGATGATAATATGACACGAAGCATCTCTGAGGATAGTTTGATCAAAGTAATTGAGAATGCGGGTTCATACTTTCGGAAAGGACAATTTCCTGAAGCAATGGCCGCGGCATCTGCTTGTGAAGAGATTGTAGCCTGGCTAAAAGAGAAGTATCGCAAGTAATAGATCTTGCCGATATAGTCAAATAAAACAGATAAGTGAGGAATATAGCATGGTGGGGAACTATCCTGTAGTAACCTTGTGTGGCAGCACACGTTTTAAGGATGAATTTATGGAAGCACAGAAGAGGCTTACTTTAGAGGGGAACATTGTTATTAGTGTTGGCCTTTTTGGGCATTCGGGAGACCGGGAAGTCTGGGAAAATATGGATGAGGGAACACTCACAAAGACTAAGAAGATGCTTGACGATATGCATAAGCATAAGATAGATATGGCTGACAGTATTTTTGTGATCAATGTTGGCGGCTATATCGGGGATAGCACCAGATCGGAAATTGAATATGCCAAAGCTCATGGGAAAATAATTGAGTATTTAGAGAAAACGTGATAAAGGAATTTTTAAGGATAAATCGAGCATATAACTTCGGAATATATAGAGGTGAATAACTGTGGGATTATTTGATAAATTCAAGAAAAAATCGGAGCCGCTTAAGACGCATAATCTAGGCGGCTGTATTATAACAAAGTCTTTGTATGATGGTTCGTCTAAATTAAAATGGATGTTTAGAGAAAAAGGTATAAATTTGGTAGATAACGGATGAATGTTACGAAATATTAAATATAAAGAAATAAAAATACATAACACAAAAAGCACTATATGGACATTACCGTGTTTACAGATATGGTTGAAGAGATAGGAAGTATATCTGCTTATTAGGCGCCGAATGTGTGTTTGAAGGATTTATATTTATGGGAAGAATAGAGTGATGGATGACAGAGTGAACGCTCCGTATGAATCAGAAGTTTTAAAACGCAGGCAGGAAAAGAAGTTTGAATATCAAAAGCTTTTTTTATATATAATGTTTTTTTTCCTTATTATTTTCATGTCTGTACAGATGATGAATGATTCCAAATATGATGTCATTAGTTTTGGTGATGCGCATTTCCGTTTGCCAAAAAGAATTACAGGAAGCCTGGAAAGAATTGAAGGAAAAGAGTATGTTTTTCTCAAGTCTGATGATTATATGATTTTGGGAGTGGGTCCTGATTGCGAAGGCATAGATTCTGACATTTTGGAATGTTTTGATATTTCTTTTGAAAAAATAAAAGAAGTTAATTCAATCAAGTATGCGTATGAGTTGATCAAACTTGCCGAAAGTGGTAACGGAGTGGTTGTTGATTGCGGAAAAACCGATAAGCCAAGTTTTGATGCATATTTTTTACAATACAGATCTGATAATATTGAAAAAATCATATATGCTTTTACGGCAGATAACAAAAGTGTTGTTGAAATAATCGTGGCTCCCAGAGGGGATATTTCGAAAAAAGAGATAAAAGATATGTATGGTTCATTGAGATATAGTTACTACTAAAGTAAGTGAAATGGATGGTAAAAAGATATGAGTAAGAAGGTGGTTTTGGCCTTTTTAGTAGTGAGTCATACGAAAAGCCATTACATGGACGTGATGGTGGTAAGTAAGAAGGGAAAACGCAGATGAATCAAAAGCAAAAAAATCCATATCGGGCGTTGTTAGCGATTCCGATTACAATTGTATTGAATTTTATATTGTTTTGGCTGGCGGTATGGATAGATACGAAAGTGATTCCGGATCCGGAAGCGCTGGGGCATCCGGTGCCTGTATTTACGGGATTCTGCATCTTGGGATTGCCGGTCATTGATCTGGTCATAGCGATGGTTGCGATACTTATAACCATTATTCGTGTTACCAAGATAAACCTGAAAAGTGATTGATCGTATTATATAGCAAGAAAGATAGCTGTATAAGGCATATATTGATCTAAAGTCAGCGAGACACCACACTGATGAAAACACGATGCAAACTTACATTGCCAAATGAAAGGGGGCTAACTTATGAGTATTACAGTAAATATACGGTACAGAGGAAAAAATGGTGCTGCGAAGAGATTTGCAGAAGAAATGATATCCGGCGGTACGGTGGCGGATATCCGAAATGAGGCCGGAAATCTGAAGTATGAGTATTTTCAGTCACTGGATGATCCGGAAACCATACTGCTTATCGACAGCTGGGAGGATCAGAAGGCTATCGATATTCATCATGCCTCACCTATGATGAAAACAATTACTGAGCTTAGACAAAAGTATGACCTTCATATGACAGTGGAAAGATATAAGTCTGACGACACTATGCCTGAATCAGATAAAAGTTTTATCAGAAAATAGAGAGGTCGGGACAGAGTATGGGTGAAAAAATTGTACAGACAGCGGGAAGAAGCCGGCTTGGTGAATTTGCACCGATGTTTAACGTGACTTTTGAGCCGAGATGCAGAAACAACTGGCATATACATCATGCCAAAAGTTCATCTGCCATTACTTCAATGCGGATACCGTGAGTGTCAATCTCGTTGGAAACTTTTTTGAGCCAATCCTTCATTTCGGGTACGGTATCATGCCCGGTTATGATAACAAGTATAGCCTTGCATTTTCGATTGGTAGCCTCTGTATATACAGACTCACTATTTTTCAAACGCTTGCATGCATGCTCTAAGGCATACTTGTTCTTATAATCAAGCCACCACTTAATCTCAAAAATGAAGTCAATGGAATTCGCTTTCGAAATCGCCAAGCCGTCAAAGCGATTTCCGTTTATCTTCTTTTCCTGCTTTATAATGTATTCTTTGTCGGGAAGCAGTTTGTAAATGCCGCTTTCATAAAAATCTTTTTCAACTTCTTGGTAATTGGAATGGGTATTATTAGGCATAAATATATCGGATTGCAAGCATTCTTCCGACATTTTAAAAGAAGCACACTCCATGCGTTTTTCCGACATTTTATCAGAGTCACTTTTCAAATGGTGTTCCGTTTTCTCGGCAACATCGGATGAACTGAAGCTTTCAGCTTGTTCTTTTTCCTCTTTTAGCTCTTTGGCCTTCGCGTTCTTGTCATCTTCGTTATATGACTGAAGCTTCCGGAGTACTTCTTGCGTAGTCAGTGCAAGCTGTTTATCCAATTCTTTCTGATTGCTCTTCCAGCCGTGTATTCCCAGTAGCAGCAAGAATATGCCAATGAGCATAACAAATATAGCCACGAAGATCCCGGCTTTTTGGATTATGAATAGTAAATACTCTTTGAAATCGATACAATGTTGCGAATACGCTGAAAGATTCTCGTATTCTTCCTGAGAAATCAATTGAACTTCCCCTTGCAAAAGAAAATAGAAACCCACAATGGGAGTAATAACAAGGGCTGCGCCCGCTGAAACAAAAAACTTATGCAAACTGTCATATGCCAAATTATTCATTCTGTGCCTCACCAAGCTGTTTTTTATACATGTAATCATATACATTTCATTTTAAATTGTAAATATTATAGATAGCTGCTCTTTTATTTAGGCTAAAAGTTGTGAGAAAAAGTTGCGAAAATGGCTCATAAAATGTGAGAAAAGTTGCGAAAGCGCCTCATAAAATGTGAGAAATGTTGCAAAAGTGGCTCATAAAATGTGGAAACATTGATTGAAGTGGCTATTTTTTGTGATAACATTAATTTGGAGGTCAAGATCATTGTCTTCGATGATTAAAAATGAGAATTACAGTGATATTTCATATGGGATAAAACTTGGAGATTTTAATGTCGGACATGCAAACGACATATATACTTTCCCATATTTCTGCGCATTCAAGATGAAGGAATATCTAAAGAAAAAAGATTTGTAAATCAAATAACAACACTTATATAGATTGATACCGCGGGACGCCATTTTTTTGATAGAGACGATGGAAGAGGATAGTGAGTAATGGTAAAAAATATTGTTAGAGATCCGATGTTCTTGCAGCAGAAGTCAGAGCCTGCAACAGAGGCGGACAAGCAGGTGATTCACGATCTCCTTGATACGCTGAGAGCAAATCAGGACAGATGTGTTGGCATGGCGGCAAACATGATCGGCGTAAAGAAAAGAATTATCGTAGTAGCTATGGGACCGTTTCATTTTGCTATGGTCAATCCGGTTATTACTAAGAAGAGCGGTGAATATCAGACAGAAGAGAGTTGTCTGTCTCTTGAGGGAGTAAGACCCTGCACCAGATATAAAGAGATTGAGGTTGATTACCTCGACCAAGATTTTAAACCTCAGCATGGAAAGTACAAGGATTTTACTGCGCAGATTATTCAGCATGAGATAGACCATTTTGAAGGGGTGCTGATATGAGAAAGTGTCGTGCGATATCAGACTTGGAAAAATGTAAATCAATCTATAGGCAATATAACTATAAATTTACTGCCATTGCCAGGTTCACACTTCACTGTTATAGTGCTGTAGTGAGCCTGGACGATGGCTTTTGTTATTCTTGGGTGGCAAAGTAGTTATTGGTTGGCAACCATATCACAAAAATATTTATGAATATGTAGAGAGTCATTAAGCTCAGGATGAAATGCAGTTACTAGTTGATTTCCTTGTCTTGCGGCAACTATGTGACCATCAACTGTAGCAAGTGGTCTTGCTTTTTCTGAAACTGCTTTGATGTAAGGAGCTCTGATAAATGTCATAGGAACAGTACCAATTCTCTCAAAATCAGCCTCAGTGTAAAAGCTTCCAAGCTGTCTGCCATAGGCATTTCTCTCAGCTACGATATCCATAGTCTGTAAGTAACTGCGGTCATCATTATTTATTTTATCTGCTAAAAGTAGCAATCCTGCGCAGGTGCCAAATACAGGTAGTCCGTTTTCAATCATTTTCTTTAATGGCTCAAAAAGTCCTAGTTCCTTAAGGAGCTTTCCCTGCACGGTACTTTCTCCGCCGGGAATAATTAAGCCATCAAAATCTTTTTCCAAATCTTTTTGTTGTCGGATTTCTATAGTGGACACACCAAGCTTTGAAAGTATTTTTTCGTGTTCTATAAAGGCTCCCTGTAGAGCAAGTACAGCGATGTTCATCTTATTTACCCCTTTCAGCCATAAGCAAATCAATTTCCTGTTCGTTAATTCCCACCATTGCTTCACCTAAATCTTCTGATAGTTCTGCAAGCATTTTTGCATCTGTAAAATTGGTGACTGCTTTAACAATTGCGGCTGCTCGTTTTGCTGGATCTCCTGATTTGAAAATACCAGAGCCTACAAAGACTCCTTCGGCACCAAGCTGCATCATAAGTGCTGCATCTGCAGGAGTAGCTACGCCACCGGCGGCAAAATTTACAACAGGAAGTTTGCCATTTTCATGAACGTATTGAACAAGCTCGTAAGGGACTGCCAATTCTTTTGCAGTATTGAAAAGCTCATCCTTTGACATTGAACTGATACGTCTGATTTCAGATTGCATTAAGCGCATATGCCTGACAGCTTGAACGATGTCACCTGTTCCCGGTTCACCTTTTGTGCGAATCATTGATGCACCTTCATTTATTCTGCGAAGGGCCTCACCTAAATCCTTGGCACCGCATACGAATGGTACATCAAATTTTGTTTTATCAATGTGATATTTATCGTCGGCAGGAGACAAAACTTCTGATTCATCGATGTAATCTATTTCAATAGCCTGAAGAATTTGGGCTTCTGCGAAATGTCCGATACGGCATTTTGCCATTACAGGAATTGAAACTGCATCCTGAATACCTTTTATCATTTTAGGATCACTCATACGGGAAACGCCACCGGCTGCGCGAATATCAGCAGGGATTCTTTCTAGTGCCATTACAGCGCAGGCACCAGCAGCTTCGGCAATTTTGGCCTGTTCCGGAGTAGTTACATCCATGATGACTCCACCCTTTAACATCTGTGCGAGATTCTTGTTTAATTCATAACGATTATTCAACATTTTATTTTTCCTCCTTGATTGTTGAGAAAATTATAGATTATAATTGCATATATTAAATGCCCAGTTTGGAGAAAAAATATATATGCAAAATTCAAATAAAGCCTCAAACGATAATAAAATGCCCCAATACATACGTATTTACGATATATTAAAAAAGAATATAATTTCTGGAGATTATCCATACGGAACCAGGATCCCATCCAGAAAAACAATGGCAGATGAAATGCATGTTAGTGTAATAACCATAAAGCATGCCTATGAGCTGCTATGCGATGAGGGGTATCTTGAACCCAAGGAGAGAAGCGGATACTATGTGATTTTTCGAAAGGAGGATGGCTTTGTATCCACAGCAAAAATCTTAAGCCATGAAAGCCATACTTATCAGAGAACTACCTATGCATTTCCCTTTTCAGTATTAACGAAAACTATGAGAAAAGTAGTGAATGATTATGGCGAGGCCATACTGGAAAGGCCAGCAAATAAAGGGTGCGAAGAAACCAGAGAAGCTATAAGAAAATATCTGGCTAGAAATAGAAGTATACATGTGGATATAAGCCAGATAATCATAGGCTCTGGTGCAGAATATTTATACAACCTCATCGTCGGATTGTTTGGCAAGGACACAGTTTTTGCGCTGGAGTCCCCATCCTATAAAAAAATAGAGCAGGTCTATAGAATGTCTGGGGTTACCTGCCAGATGCTGCCACTTGAAGAAAATGGTATAGCAAGCTCGGCACTGCTAACCACTACAGCATCGGTATTACATATTTCTCCTTACAGAAGTTTTCCATCAGGGGTAACTGCGTCCGCATCTAAAAAATATGAATATATCAGGTGGGCCGCACAAGGTGAGCGCTACATAATTGAGGATGATTTTGAATCAGAATTTTCTATATCAAGCAAGCCTGAGGAAACTATGTTTGCTATTTCTGACAGAGACAATGTCATATACATGAATTCATTTTCCCAAACCATTTCTCCTTCACTTCGTGCTGCCTATATGGTGTTGCCAAAGCATTTGACGGAGGTATTTGATGAATGGCTTGGATTTTATTCCTGCACAGTTCCTACATACGAGCAGCTTGTGATAGCTCAGCTCATCAATAGTGGTGACTTTGAAAGACATATTAATCGAGTCAGAAGGAGCAAGAGGAAGGCATAAAAAGTGCCAATTTATTGCCTGTCGGAGGTTATAATCCACTAAAATTTGAAAAATGTCTATAATACTTTGTATAGAGAAGCAAAGTAATGTTATCTAACAGGGGATGGAAAATTAAACAATGTTGAATTTGTTTTGGGTAAAAATCTTTAGGTACTGAATCCGAAGAAGATTACGTGAATTTTTCAGAATAATTTGAAGGAATTCCAAATTAATGACTATAGAAGAAAAGATATTTGGACCGAGATTGATGCAGGTTATTTTAAAATATACAGTAAAGGTTGAGAAAAAGTTGTTTCGTTGATGGGAACAGCTTTTTTTTATATATTAACTATTCTATAATATAATTATATTTTTCTATAATGCCGAGTGCTTCTATGTGTGTCGCATAAATATGATGTTGTGAAAGAGCATATGACTCTGATGTAGACAAATATTCTGTACGCGGCAGAGTTCCATTTTAAATTATTATGAATAAAAAATATAGGTAGGCTATTTCGAAATCTAGATTAAAGTTACAACATAAGTCTGGTGGTTGAGGGAGAGATTTATGAAGGTAGTAGAGTCTGGTTATAAAATTGATCTGCATATTCACTCCGTTTGTTCTCGTGCAAAGGACAAAGGTAAGGTGGCTTTCAATACTATAGATAACATTGGTGTTCTAGCAGAGAAGTTGAATGCTAATGGCGTTCAAATGTGCGCAATTACAGATCATGATGCATTTGGATTCGACATGTACAGGGCATTGAAAGCATATGAAAAAGATGAAACATGTTCGTTATTAAAGTATTTCCAGGTATTGAATTTTCAGTTGAGTTTTTTGGAGAGAAAGGTCCAACCGTTCTACATGTAATCGCTATTTTTTTGATGAGGATAATGCAAAGGTGGCGAAAATTGCTGATTGTTTGGTTGATGATAATGGGAAAACTGCTTATGACAGAAGTAGTGCTTTTTCAGAAGAAAAGTTCCTTTCTATATTGAGATGCATTGATTGGGTTTGATGCAGATGAGATTATCAATACGAAGATGGCACAGAATGAAGTGAAGTACCCGGTAGATAAAGCAAAAGGAAGTAGTGCGAAATATACGGATTTGTAAAAGGGTAAGAGGTTATATATGGGAAAGCTTGTTAGAGATCGAATCCCTGAGATTATAAAAGCTGATGGCAAGAGTCCGATAACAAGGATCTTGTCTGAGGATGAATATCTACAGGAATTGGATACAAAACTTAATGAGGAAGTTGCAGAATATCAAGCTGATAAATCTATTGAAGAGATGGCGGATGTTTTAGAAGTGCTATTTGCTATCTGTGAGGCTAGAGGATATTCCATTGAGCAACTTTTGAAAGTTAAGCAGGATAAGCAGGATAAAAGAGGCAGTTTTAAAGACCGAATATTCTGGGAGGGCAATAAATGATGAATGGTGAGCTCGACCTTAATATTGATGGGAAATACTATAACAATTTGGATGTAGTGGGCTTCTCACAGATGTTAAAAGATCCTTCTTATTGTTATAAATTTTATTGGCTCGAAGCAATTGTCAAAATGATTTCTAGAGATGTTGTAAATACATCTTTTAATGACATTATTGATGAGATGATTTGTAATGCCTGGTACACCGTTTTGGAGTTCCATGTTCATTTGAGTGGATTCCTACTTGGCGAGCCTCGCGATGCGCTTGAACTTGCGGTTATTACACTTCAAGAGTTGAGCGGGTTAAGGGCAGATGCTGATGCAGAAAGCATAAGAAATGAAATCAGCAAGTATGATAATGAACTTCGTGAATATAAGAATAGATTGACGAGAAATGTTCCGTACAGAGCACTTTCAGGTTTCTTTGATAACGCGAAGCATAATGTGGATTGGGGAAGGACGGGGGCATTGATAAAGTATGCGCAGTTGTTAAATCAATCTACACCGTTACCATATGTCATTGGTGAGAATACAGGATTAAAGCGTGAAGTGGCTTTCAGTGAGGAATGGATAAGCTTGATTAAAGATAATACAGTTTCCATACTAGGATGGATTCAATTTGAAAAAGTGAAATGGCTGCAAAGTAATAATCCAGAGGTCCCAAGCTTGGTATATAAATTGGCACCCATGGATGAAAAAATGCGTAAGCTTAATCATGTAAGAGCTTTATGGGAGCTGATTCTTGAACAGCAGCCAATTATAGATGTGTTTAAGGATACGCCTATTGAAAAAGGTAAATATGATATCGATCATTTTATTCCATGGTCATTCGTGATGAATGATGAACTGTGGGATTTGATGCCGATGGATTCTTCGTTGAATTCATCGAAGAGTAATAAACTGCCAGATTGGAACCGTTTCTTTGGAAAGTTCGCAAATAATCAATTCATCCTTTATGGCATGATAAATGATGACAATCATCCGCAGATACGAAATAGCTTTGAAAAGTGTTATAAGGATAATCTTCATTCGATATGGGCCAATCAGGAATTATATCGAAGAGGAAATACACAAACTGAATTTTACAATATTCTGGAGAAGAATATGCAACCTGTCTATGACAGTGCAAGGAGACAGGGGTATTTGGTTTGGTAGATATTACTTTATTATATAGCTTCGATATGCACATAGTAGATTATACTGTGATGTTAAATTAGTATGTAAAAGAACTTGAAAAGTGAGGCATAAATGAAAAAAGAATTACGAGGAAGAAAAATTAAAGATTACAGTATTGACTACATTGCTGATTTAAGTTTGATAAAGGAATATAATTACAACCTAAATAATGAACAGATTATAATTTTAAAAGATGAATATGGATGTGATATTTCGGGAATTACTGATGATGAGGCAATAGCAGATATTATTAGAGAATCAATACTTGGAATGTATAATGATGCAATTACTCCAAGTGTAATGGTTTTGTACACCTTTCTTATTTGGTATAAAAATGCTGCAAAGAGATTAGAAAGATTTGGAAAATCCGAAGAATGCGAACGTTTACTAGATTATGAATCAGTTCTGGATGATTTAGTGATAAACAGTCTTGGTTCTCTATTGGCACAAAAATATGAAAAAGATAATGTAGATGAGTTTATCAATCATTCTAAGTACAAGATGATATCACAGCTAAAAGCACGTATTATTGCAGATGATGATTCCGAATTGCTAGAAAAACTTGGGCTAATTTTATATGCAGCTATTTATAATTGTCGTTTTCTAGGGTTTATTGACGAAGATTATGTGGTAAATAATTCTTACCTACTTAGATGGGAATATTATCCGGTAGATAAAGTTTTTAGAGATGTCATTAATACCTTTGATTCAGAAATCAGTAGGGCGGCATTTTATGATCTTAAGGGAAAAGAGTATTTCTATTTTGATAAAATTAAAAAAGCAGAAATAGATTTCTCATCAATAAAGTCTATAAAAATCGTGAAAGAAGGAAAAAATCGCAACGTGTACATTGCTAATAAAGCTATTGACCAGGCGACATTAATATATTTATCCAAGCGACTTAATAATGAATTTAATATTTCTTATCCTAATAGAGATAAGATAATGGAATTGAGTTTTAATCTAATTGATAGTCTTCCACGATTGGATGATTATACAATTTATAAATTTGATTTTAAAGATTTTTTTGATTCGGTTGATATAAAAAGTGTATATGCTAAGTACATCGAACATAGCAATCTTTATTCTTATGAGAAAGAGTTGATTCTCAAGATTGCAAAAAAATATAAGAATTGTATTCAAGGATTACCGACATCTAATGCATTAATTGAGATTATTTCGCGAGATTTTGATGAGAGAGTAAAAGCTGCTTTTTCTGAGAATGGGTTGGTGTTTTACAAAAGGTATGTTGATGATTGTATTTTGATATTTAATCATAAAGTGAAAAGAGAGATTCTTGATAAAGTAATAGATAAATGCCGAGAGTTAACGTATGGGAAAAAAGTGTTTCTTTCTCCTACTAAAACGTCATATCAGACAAAGTTAGACGGGGATCAAACATTTGAGTATTTAGGCTATTCATTTACGCGTAAATATTGGGATAAAGTAAAGAAGATTGAACCGTTTTATTATTTTGAATTTGGAATTGCAGATCAAAAAATAGAAAAGTATAAAAAACAATTAGATGATATGTTTGGCGCATATGAGCTTGATGCGAAAGAACGCATTTTGCTTAGAAGGATACAGTATTATGATTCTAGAATAGTTTTTTATAACTATGATGGATCAAAATATGTTAATAAAAGTACATGGGATGTTAGGGGGATAATTAATTCTTACAAAATGCTGAGACGATATGTAATACTTGATGATCGTAATATTGAAGAAAAAAAAGCTGGTGGAATCAATAATCCGTATCGAATTCAAAAGAAAACATATATTTTCCTTAAGTACTATGTAAAAGAAAAAAGGGATTTTTTAACAGTTGTTCCAGATTATCTAAAAGGAAAAGGCTGTTATGATCATAATTTGTGGACTGGATTTCTAAATAATCGATCAATAGTTTTTCAGCCTAATATTGGTTGGAGTAATGCATTGCTAAGTGAAAGATTAGCTGAAATAGGAGGGACGCCAGCGCATAAATCATATTATGAGAAAACACGAGAATATTATTCATTGCTAATAAAAAAACTTTAGAGGTAGCAAGCTACCTCTAAAGCAGTGTTTGGCAATAAGTATTAAACCCAACAATTATAAGGTCTAGCTTTAGCCGATAATGTGTGTGGTTAATCACCACGTTCATTATGTTAACATTAAAAAGGATAAATAACAAGGATGGCAAGATTAAAATTTAGGAAACGTAATAAACTTGATATTATACTAACGGATTCGCGACCTGTTGAATTACCTAAAAACTATTCATTGGCATTTTTTTATGAATATTTAAATTCAAGTAAACAAATGTCAGCGTTGACTCGCTATGTAAAGAAAGAGCTTAGAGCATCAGATATTGATGGTAAAATATGGGGCGCGCAGTGGCATGCAGTCCCTTTAAAATATCATATATACAAAAATAGATTTGAAATGCGTGAGATGTCTCTTATTTCGCCACTATCAATGATAGAGTTGCCACTATTTATAGAAGCGTTTGAAAAAGAATTGTTATTGTTTTCATCGGGAGAAGGGTTTTCTGTTCGAAAGCACGAAGCAAACGACTCCTTACAGTACGTTGAGGTAACACCAGGAGAAGGGGTTAAGTATTATTATTCTGCCGAGAAAAGCATTGAGTCGTCCGGCGCTTTTTATTCAATTTATCCATTTAAGTATATTTCACAGTTCCAAAACTCTGATTATTGGTACCAATTGAATCGTGAGTATCGCTATTTTGGAAAAATTGACTATAGCAAGTGCTTTGATAGCATTTATTCGCATACATATACGTGGCTGATTACTAAAAATTCTGTAGATGGTAAAGACTACGGTAAATGTCAATATTTCCTTAATATGTGTGATAAGTTGATGCAAAATTTTAATGGGTCAGTTACAAACGGAATTGTTGTAGGTCCAGAATTTTCGCGTATGATGATGGAAGTTTTGGCTCAGAATATTGATAAACGCGTGAAATCTAAACTGTATAAAGAAGGTATATGTGAAGTCAGAGATTATTCTATTTGTAGATACGTTGATGATATTTTTATATTTGCAGATGGGGAGAAAATTGTAGAGCATATTATTGAATTATTTAGAGATGAGGCTGAAGTATTCCATTTTAGGTTAAATGATCAAAAAAGAATAATGGGAAAGTTACCATATGCGTGGTTTGGTTGGAAGGAAAACATTCACTCAGTTAATGAGTATGTGTGTAGAACACTGTTCTATGATTCTAAAAATGCGAAATATGTGATTAAATACAGCCCGAAAATGCTGCCGAATATGAAAATGATGTATCAAAATATTGTCGCTGATTATCCTGATTACCAGGCAAAGATTACATCATATGTCCTTACAACAATATATAAGAGAATAATGGGAACAAATAATACGATGTTTTCTGATGAACAAATAATACAGAAAATAATTTATTTTTTAGATGCTGTTTTTTACTTTTATTCATTCTCGTTGTCATATAATAATACAGAGAAAGTAATTAGTATTTTATATGTACTAGGACAACAAATTCCAGAGGAAATATTTAAAGATTGTTTACATCGTGTAATGTGCAATTATTCATTATCACTAGCTAAAGCAAATCCTGAGGATATTGTAAACTTGATTTTATTGTCATCAATGTATGAAATAGAATTGCCAGAAGTCGTTGAAAAACTTCTTATAGATAAAATTGAGAAATCAAAGAATCCATTGATGTATGCGGTTTTTTTACTGTATTTTAACTACAATAAAAAGAAAAAAAGGATCTTCAAGAAAAAGATTGAGGAAAAAATTGAAGATGCTATATCGAACATATATAAACCACGTGAATTCTTTATGTATTCAGAAGCGTGGTGGCTGTTTATATTTGCTAATTGTCCGATAATTTCAAAATCTTGCAGAGATGGTATTGCTGATAAGCTTAATGAACAAAAGGCTTTTTTGGAAAAATCGCAAAGTCCTCATCTGGCGAAGAAAGCAAAGTTATTAGTTTTAGATTTTTTGTTAGAAGATGCGGAGGAATATAAGTTCATTAATTGGGATATGAATAAAGAAGAACTGTTTAACTATACAATTTTTACTACATATGAAAGAACGCTTTTTAATGGCTATAACGCTAAGGATACTGTGGTTGACTTTGACTACACTTATTAAGGATTATTTTTGGATGGTAAGAGGTAATTAGAAATACAAGAAAGAAAAAAGAAACACCTGCGCCGGAAGAGTAACAAGGAGAGGTTTGCCTAAGATGCGGAAGTGATTTTGGGCTTCGAACTTCAAATAAGGGGGGATGCTGGTGATTAGTTTTATGGTTGCAGTAATTTCCTGAAGTGTATATATACACAAAATATATAAGCGAAGTGAACATTATCATGAACCCCCAGAACAGTTAAATGGATTGAGGGGATTATATTTAGGAAGAAGTTATTATGGAAATTAGGAACGAAGACTTGGAGGCATTGCAAAGGTTAATTCACTTAAAAGAATATGGACCTAAAGAAATATATGAGGTAGAAAAATATAAACAGCTTTTAAATGTTGATTATTTATTTAATGTTATTCCCAGCTATATTTTCCTTGATAAAATAGGGATTGAGTTTGATTTTGGACATCATACGATAAAAAAAGGACAATGGTTTTATAGAATTAGATGTTTTAATGAAGGTACTGATTATTCTAATCCCAAAGAGTGGATGCCTAATCCTAATAAAACTCAAAGCAGAGCAAATGCTGAAGGGGTTACTGCGCTGTATCTCGGGAGTTCAGAAACAGTTTGTATTTTAGAGACGCAGTTGCAGGAAGGAGAAAAATATGCTATTGGAAAGTATCAGTGTATAGAAGATTTTGAAGTTGGTGGATATTTTTCACTTTCAAAGTCTAATGAATGGAAGAACATTTCTGCTATTGTATTAAATGCGTTCTTAATAGCACCATCAAGAGGTGAAAAGAATAAGAAATTATTTGAATACCTCGATGATAAGTTTAGAAATGTTGATAATGAAGATTTTGGATCAATAAGAGAATGTATATATAATGGGGCAGAAGAGCTAAAACTTCCGTATAAGTTTGCAGTTCTTAATAAGAATGAGAAGTTATATAATTGGACAAATAGACTATGTGAAATTCTTCAACGAAAATATACGGATGGAATACGTTATAGTTCAAGCTTCATACCGGTTGAGTGTCCTGGCATAGAATGTAGTGAGTATAACCTTGTTTTGTACGAAAATGGCATTAATAAAATTAAATTCTGTGATTATGAAATTAAGAAAAAAGATTCAGGGGGTGGTGTCGAATTAAATACTTTAAATATAACAAAAGCACTGTTAGGTGATTAGGTTAAGAATGAAGATAAGTGTTTAATATATGGAGAGGAGATTGGTATTGAAGGGCTTACTTGGGATGAATTGGTAAGATGGTATCCTAAGAATTATGAGATAAGTAAAAAAAGCAAATGTTGCATTGATATGGCGCCTTATGGAATCATTGGATTCTGATCCTGAAAAATACATGTTGGAAGCATATTACAAGTTAACAACAACTATTGGTAACCATATACCAGCTTTAATTTCGCAGGTTTATTTATATTATGATCCATTAACTTTAAAGAAAAGAGGTTGGAAGGTGTTTGAACACCAAAAGATGGATTTTATGATGTTGTTTTCAAAAGCTACTCGTGTTGTGATAGAGATTGATGGTAAGCAGCATTATGCAAAAGATAATACTAAAGTTCTCAATTGGTTCAATACAATACCAATAGCTGTTGCTTTTTTTGCGGGAAGTTTATGGCCTAACAAAATCAGGGAAGATTGTAGATCGTATATGGATAGCATCATTAGCGTAAGCGAACTTTTATTTAGGTTAGACATAGATGATGAATATGAAAATTGCCCACAATATTTAAAACAAGTATATATACGTGATTTGGAAAATGCTTATGATTATTTTAAATACATGCCACATATATATAGGAATAAGAGATAGATGATTGAGGACATGAAATGTTTTGAGTTTTGGGTGAATATATAAGTTATTTTTAATAAAGTTTTTTGTGACAAAAGAATAAAGAGTGCAGCATATTTTGGAACGGTATAAAAAGGCCGAAAGGATATTTTTTGACAACATGAGCGACATAAGAGAAATACTGGATTCTTTGAGTAAGCAGGATTTGATTGAACTTTTAATTGAGTACAGCGATAATGGATACTTTCCGTTAGATTTATTTCTTTTGAAGGCGGGTTATCGGTTCTCGGCAGAAGACTTGGAAGAATATTGGAATGATATTTATGATAAGGCACTGGAATATGACAGAAATAAAGATGATAGAGCATCTGATCTACTTAGAGATTGCGCAGAGATGTGCTTTGACCAGGCTAAAAAGCTTGAGGATGACGAAAGTAAAAAGAGTATCTGCGATATGCTCATAGATAGTCTTACTGCCGCATCGGAGAGTGATGGCATCGGAATGTACCACGACTCAGAGTGGCTGTACATTGAAATACGCGATGAGATAAGCGATTTTGTTGAAGAAAACTTTTGAGTAGTAATATAAATAAGCATTGGAATGGAGCAGTTTAAAGAAATGCCGGACAACATAGATGTTTTTACCCAAAACAGCATAAGAATCCGCAGCGACCTCGGCGTGATCTATGTGGATCCTTTTCACATGAAGGAGGAGCCGCATGATGCGGATTATGTTCTGATAACGCATTCGCATTACGATCATTTTTCGATTGAGGATATCAGGAAGGTGATCAAAGCGGATACGCTTCTTGTTGTTCCTGAGAAGATGGAGGATGACGCCGGAGAGCTTAAGCCTGATGTAAAAGATATTGTGACGGTTAAGCCCGGCATTTACAAGGAGATAAACGGTCTTGAGATGGAGACTGTTCCTGCTTACAACACGATAAAGCCGTTTCATCCAAAGCGCGCCGAGTGGGTTGGCTATATCCTTAGGGTTAACGGAAAGCGCATTTACATCGCGGGAGATACGGGAGCTACGAAGGAGGCAAGGCAGGTGAAGTGTGATATAGCTCTTTTGCCCATTGGAGGAACGTTTACTATGGATGCTAAGAGAGCTGCGGATCTTGCAAATACAATAAGGCCGGAATACGCCATCCCCGTCCATTACGGCGGACTTGTCGGGAAAAAGAGCGACGCTCAGACTTTTGCTTCGCTTGTAAAGAGCCCTGTGAAGGTTATTGAGAAGATGCAGTATTTTGATTGAGATAGGAGATTTTAGTTATGACTATGGATGAATTTCTTAAATTGGAATATGGATCTGTTGTTATAAGTAAAAGTAATCCTGAAATAGCAATGAAGGATATAGACTTTTATATAAATGATTTTTCGTAATTTTTTTTAAATGGAGTAATGGTATGAAGGATATAAAGAAAGATCCGTTTGGTGAATATATAAGAAATTTGCCACCGACGCGAAAAGAGTTGGGGCAGGCATGGTCTACTGCAATTGGATTGCAAGATGTAGATGGGCTTAAGCCATCAGAATATCTCTATGAAACAGCAAGAAAGAGTATTGAAGGAGAAATTTCAGTTGATGAAGCAGGTAATCTAATCAATAGCTATTATGAGAGTAAGGATGGTCGACTTGCAGCTGAAACTAGAACAGAAGAAGCTGATAAGGTTTCTGCCAGGATTGCTAAATTACTTTCAGAAAAAGCATTCATTTTTTCTCCGACACAGTATATTTCAATTCATAGGGAACTATTCAATGGCATTTATTCCCATGCAGGAAAAATACGTGATTATAACATCACCAAGAAGGAATGGGTATTGGATGGAGATACTGTTTCTTATGGCGGAGCGATAGATTTGCGGGAAACCTTGGATTATGACTTTTCACAGGAAAGAGATTTTAAGTTTAATGGCCTGACAATGGATGAGACAATTCATCATCTGGCAGTTTTTATTTCCAGATTGTGGCAGATTCATGCTTTTGGTGAAGGTAATACCAGAACTACTGCCGTATTTTTTATCAAGTATTTAAGAATGCTGGGATTTGATGCAGAGAATGATATGTTTGCAGAGAATTCTTGGTATTTTAGAAATGCTTTGGTTAGAGCTAATTATACAAACATTAAAGAAGGAATATATGAGACTACTGAGTTCTTAGAAAAATTCCTTAGAAACCTGCTTTTAGGTGAGAAACACGAACTGCATAATCGAGAGATGCATATACGTGGTGAATTTTTATTGGGTCACGCTGACCCGATAAATGACCCAATAAATGACCCAATAAATGACCCAATAAATGACCCAATAAATGACCCAATAAAACTTGACGAAAGGGAGAACCGGATTATCGAGTTGTTGCGTGAAGATCCGTCATTAACCAGAGCCGGAATGGCGGAACAGTTAGGTTGCTCAGATTCAACAGTAAAGAGAATCTTGCAGAACTTGGTTGATAAAGGTGCAATCAAGAGAATTGGATCAAATAAAAAGGGCGAGTGGATAATCTTGTAAGGTGTGTCCTCTTGCAATATAGCGATAATCGTAATGTTTTTCCGGAGGTGCCATATGACCGTATCACAATTTGGATAGTAAAAGAGAATATGATAAGTTCCGGCGCAAGGATGTCAAACGAAAGAAGATAAGCTTGGACGTTGTGGCACAGCTACAGTTATGCTTGATAGAAGCATGATGCCTACAAAGAAGCGTGGCTCTATAGGAGAAATCAAGCCTACCGGATGGGTGCAAAAAATGTGTTTGTATATAATATTCAACCCGGGATTTTGTTGGATTATAAGACGGGTGAAAGCAAGAGGCCGGCACCCTAAAAGTGTATTAAGTTTGCGTTAAATCCATGTTTTGATAATTGTCTTGATTGTGGTATGATGCTATTATTAATGCGAGGAGTAAGAAAAAAGTAAGTATGGCAGATGAAAACAACAAGATTAGCAATCAAAATGATGCCAAGGTTAAGAAGATTATTGATGATCTGACACTTTTTGATGATGACTTGATGACATTGGTTTTTAACAAGAATATTCCGGCAACAGAGCTGATTTTGAGAATTATTTTGAAGAGAAATATTCGAGTTATTTCGGTTGATGCGCAGGAAGAAATGCGTAGCCCAATTGTTGGTGGAAGAGATATTACGCTTGATATTCATGCTATTGATGAAGATGGCGAGGAAATCAATGTAGAAGTTCAGGGAAGTTCTGAGGGAGCGCATGTACGAAGAGCCAGATTCCATAGCGCGGTTATGGATTCCAGAATGCTCAAGGAGAATGATCCATTTAAGATACTAAAAGATTCTTACGTCATATTTATCTATAAACATGATAAATTTGGCAAGGGACTTCCGATATATAGAGCAGAGAGAGTTATTTCAGAAATTGAAGAACCACTGAATGATGGCTCACATATTGTATATGTAAATGGTAATTACAAGGGAAATGATGAAATTGGAAAACTGATGGCTGATTTCCGTTCAACTTCATCAGATGGCATGAATTATAAAGAGTTAGCTGATGGATTGCATCATTTCAAAGAAACTGAGGAAGGACGTGATGTTATGTGTGAATCAGTAAAGAAATATGCAGAAGAATATGCAAAAGAATATGCAAAAGAATATGCAGAAGAATATGCAACTGATACAAAGATTGAAATGGTTAAAAATCTTATGAGTAATATGAAGTGGACATTGGAGCAGACGTTGAATAATATGGGGGTTTCTGATAATGAACGCTCTATTATTACTAAGCAGCTTCAGAAGTAACTGTATAGATTATATTCGTACTTAAGGCAGTAGGTCATGATTGATCTGCTGTTTTTGCTATATAAGGGCATTTATGATAAGAAACAGATATATACAAATAGTTATGTCAATTTTTGATTGTATCATATTCATGGTTTTGAGTAAGTTGATGTATAAACTGGACACGCGGAGCCCATCCTGATGATTCTTGTAACATCCGGACAGGATTCTTGAATTATCCGGACACGTAATCTTTTATTATCCGGACAAGCATTCTTGAAACATGCGGACAGCCATTCCTGAATC
>Ga0247609_10000750_pt1 | contig 42803 bp, 40 predicted proteins | sample 172DNAGHGlowgp2_FD_193487 | JGI IMG/M metagenome (GOLD analysis project Ga0247609, IMG submission 193487) | Sheep rumen microbial communities from Palmerston North, Manawatu-Wanganui, New Zealand - 1728 DNA GHGlow gp2 | ecosystem: Host-associated > Mammals > Digestive system > Stomach > Rumen ... | reverse complement strand
CTCAGAAGCCTCTATTTCTTGTTTCTTGCACATTTCCTTGAAATATCTTAATGCGGCCTCCAACTCACTTATCCTACCTCTTATACAAGTTCCACAATTGGTAACGTTAACTCTCTTATCTAACACCCGGTTATAAACATCAGTTACTTGACCACCATCGACATAGTAACCCTTATTCTTTATCTCAATGAACTTCTCTACCAATTTTATATCTTCTTGACTCCAATTCATCATTTCTTACTGTTTCAAATATTAATTTTATATATAATTCAAATTGCTCCTTATTTAACTGTTTCTTTGCAAATTTGATGTTCTTCCTTATCGCTTTCAAATTCTCCCTTATATTCTTCCCTTCACTTATCTCAATTGAAGATGATAATATGTTATTGGTTATAACTGTAATGCAAGCCATTTGAGCATCATTTATATTCAATGTTTCTTGCAATCTTTCATACTGTCCAAAGGAGAATATTGAAAATAAGCAAAATATAAATGTTATAATATATCTCATACCTTTATTGTCTTATTCTTCTGATTTATATACATCGCAATTGCATTCAGTATGGACAACAATATTCCTGCAATCAATACAACCCATAATTTGAAACTTATACCCAATGCCAAATATATCCCAACCAATAACCAAAAGGTAAGACATAATCTGCATTGGAATGGTTTGTATTCCAAAAATTCAGGTACATTGTCCTTCTCAGTAAACCACCAACTGAAATAACCAACTGCAAAAAATATAATACCTGTTAATATAAATTGAAATAATAAATACATACTCTTATTTTTTTAAACATATATTATTACAACAAATTGCCATAAAGTTCTTCAAAAGCTTCATCTATTTCAGATTTACTTACGTTTGCTTTCAAAAAGTTCTTAACGTTTACAACCTTTTGCCTAACACCCTTTATACCTGTCTTCTCTTGCAACTTTTGATATGTCATTGTCTTATCAAATGTTTTCAATCTGAATAAATAGAAATGCTCATTATCAAAATTCTCTTCAACCTTATTCATCAGGTATAAACAAGCAAAATCTTTTCTTAAATCACTCTTTAGTTTTTCCTCTTGGGTAAGCAATGAATTGAGATATTCAGAATACGCACCGGCAAGATTAATTATATTATTATCCCTTTTTTGATTCCTTGCATACTGTTTATCTCTTAGCATATTTATTTTAAAAGACATAAAGGTATAATTATCAAAACCACTGTCAGAATCATCCTTTATTCCATTTTTTAATATCTTCTCATATATCTTCAGGTAGGTATCACAGAATATATCTTCATCCCAATCATACTTCTTATCAGCGCAAAATGACTGTAGTTTGGATTTCTGTTTATCATAGTTTTGATTTATCCATTTTAAATATTTGTTTGCCTGTTCAATCATTTATATAAAATCTTCTCCCGCTCTCTTAATTAGTTTTCCATTCTTATTGAATATGGCAGCATCAGTGATATATAAACCCTGTCTCTTCGCAACCTCAAACTTTCCATATCCATTTGATTTTATATTCATTGTGCCTGTCTTCTTTGGTCTCTTCTTAAGATTGTTAAGGTTGAATATAACTGTTGTTCCATCAGCAAGGAAATTGATATACAGTGGCGTTAATCCATTTATCTTATCCAATAACATATCTGCTGCTTTATGCCCTTCAATAAAGATTGTATCATCAATGAATGAACCCTTATCAGTTGCTCCTGATATTCTGCCATCATTTAAAAGATTAAGGTTTCTGTACTTAAGTTCAATATTCCAATACCTTGTTTCTCCAAGCTTTGTCACAGTATAACCGGTTCCATCAGTGTGGTGTTTAACTTTTGTTGGTGTTAGTTCATCAAATAAATGAGTTTTCTCATTGAAGGACATTAATAATTCCCAATCGTTTAATTCATTAGATTCAAAAAATTCTTTATTCATCTTTTTATATCATTTATATATAAATATCAGGATAAATCGAAAAATACTCATTTTTTGAAAAAATATTTTTTATATGCGTCTACTGGTGCGACTTTAATAAAATATAGAAAGGTTAACTAATTGATAAAGAGATATTTAGAAGATATTAGATTATTATGACCATCATCATTATCCATATTTTTGTATATATGTAAGTGTCTGATACTCAGATGGTGTTTAAGAATGTTTAACATAATTTATTTGGAAAAACGAGACTATTGTCCTAAATTTGTGGCGTTAAATGAGACCCGTTATGTGTATTATTTAAAAATTATATATTATGGCAAAATTAAGTTCAGCAAGTATTAGATTGGTATTAAAGAAGAATCGTTCAAATTCTTCAGGTGAGCATCCTGTTTATATTGTTGTATGTTTCAGGGGAAGGAAGGAAAAGAGTACCGGTGTATTTGTTCAAGAGCGTTATTGGAATGCTGTTAGGGAAGAGATACGCAAGGGTGCAGCGAATGCTCCTGTATTGAACAAGATGATTAATGATGTGAAGCAGAGGGTTATAAACAGGAAGAATGAGTTTGAGTATACCGGTAAGAGGTATACGGCTTCAATGTTATTGGATGATGATATAATACAGGATTTATCTGCCAATGGAAATGAATATAAGGTTATATATAAGTCTTATTTGGATGAAATGGGTTCATCTATTAATACTGTTAGGTTATATGATTATACATTTAATGTATTGAAGGAATATTTTGGCAGGGATAATTTTCTTATAAATGATATTACTGTATCTTCATTAAAGAAATTGATTATATCATTGGGATTAAGTGATAACAGTATAAGGGGTATAATGGGTAGGATTGCTGCTGTATGGAATTATGCCATTAGGAAAGGTATTGTTGAGGGCAGTGATTATCCATTTAAGGATTTTGTATATTCTCAGAAGTACAAGAAAGACAACAGGACATATTACATTGACGAGATTAATTTAAGGAAGATAAGGGATTATTTTTTTGATTGTTGTTTGAATGTATCAGGTGAATTATATTCTTATAAGGAAGGTATTGAAGGAAGGTTAATGAAAAGGAGTTCAAAGGAGTTTGCTTTAATGTTTTTCTTGCTTTGTTACAGGTTAAATGGTAGCAGTCCAATTGATGTTGCGTTATTGACAGGTAATAATTGTTCAAGGGTTAATATATCAGGTGAGGATTATTGGAAGGTTGAGTTTAAGAGAAGGAAGACAGGAATGCCTGTTGTTTGTTTATTGAAGCGGGATATTATTACAATGGTTTGTTTTGAGCATTATTTGGGGACTGCTTTTATGAGGGGCAATTACATTTATCCTGTATTGAAGGATGGCATTGAGGGCAGGCAGATAACCAATGCAATGGGAAAGTTCTGTTCTGAGGCTGTTAAATGGCTCAGAGAGGTGTCAAAGGAGATTAATGAGGCAACTATAAGGGAGAATGTTGAAAAGGGGATTGAGCAGCCTTTAATTGATGTTGAAGAGATTTGTTTATACAGTGCTCGTCATTCATTTGCGAATAGTTATTTGTCTCAGCCAAAGGCATCAGTTGCCGGTCTTGCATCGTTAATGGCTCGTTCTCCAAATACCATTGCGACATACATACATCAATTGAAGGGAGATAAGGAGGTTGCTGATGCTGTTAAGGATTTGCCAATATAAAAAAAATAGGTGGTTGACCAAAAAGACCACCTATTTTCTTTGAATTAATGTTTCCAAGTGATTAATTATTTTGACATTTTTTTACATTTTTTCAAAATTAAAGGGAGATACAGTTGTTTGGGCTTTGAGGTATCTCCCTTTTTTACATCAAGATTATGAATGATTGAGGTGTTATACGGCGAACCTCAGACCGGTTAATATATTTAAGTTTAAGAACGAATTAATAACCTTAATCAAATGCGCAAGATGAATATATTGGCATACCAATTGATTCTTTGAGTTTATTCAACTGTTTTAATCTTGCTTGGTATAAGAGGTGTGGCTGTTTTGTATCTTTAAGTAGTCCTTGCAATTTTGTAATTAATTCAATTGTTTTTTGATATTTAGCTCCGGTTTGTTTTGGAACTGAGTTATTCAACTGTTGTTGAAGTTGTTTTATTTGTTTATTTGCTTCAATGCGTTGTTTTCTGAATTTCCTTGATTGCTCCTTATGGTATTCCAACTGTTCTTTTAACTTTTCGATTTTCTTATTGAGACAGTTGATTTCATCTTGCAAGGATTTATCTTTATTTTGGAGTTTCTTTTTGAGATAACGTTCCCTGCATTTTTTCAATATTTCCTCTTTGTTTTGTTCATAGTACTTGTTCATTTGTCATTTGATGTTTAAATCCCTCTTTAACTGTCTTTGCATTGAAAGGTTATATTTAAGGCGTTTTCCCCGGATGTATTTTGCTCTTTCTTGTAGTTGGAGCAACCATTCGTACAGAAATAATTTATATTGGCGTTTCGTCATAAGCTTTTTTATTAATAAATAGTTTGAAACTTTGAAAAGTACGCTTCATAATATGATTTTATAAATTTTTTCTGCTTCTTTTCTTAATAGTGTTTGTTCATGTAATTGGTGTTTTTTATTAAAATGAACATTCATATGGCACTTACTACATAATGTTACTATACTGTCTTTTGGATAATCCCAAGGTTTTATAAAAGCGTCTTTTACGTAGAAAGTATGATGTAATTGCAAATTTTCTGTACTGCCACATAATGCACATTTTTCATCTTTTTTATAATTTTTCCATTTTTCGTTTTTTAATAATTTATAATAAGCCTTTTTGAATAATTTATATTTATCTTTTTCTGACGTATTTCTTCCCAGTAGAGTAATCTTATTATTTTTAACGCTAATCAGACATAGTTCTTGTAATTCTTCTATTGAATATTTACTTTCACCGCTTCCAAATAAATTTTCTAAAAATTCAACTGTTATTTCAGCACCTTCTGTTAAAATAGCAATTACAAATTTACTTATTTTTGAAAGTTTTTTATTTGATGTTATTCTTTCGTCAAAATACGAATCTATTTTTTCGTCAACAAATTTATATAGTTTAGCAGTTTTATTCATAGTTTGTTGTTGATTAATCTTAACAATGCAAATATACAAAAAAAAATTGAAATAAAGAAATAAATTGATAACTTTTTTTCAATTTTTTCAAACATACTTTGAATGGAGTTTTATAAAGAATGGATTAATCTTCTATTGGTAAAAGTTAAAATAAAATACAGTCTTTTGAAACGATGATTTTACAATATATTACGAATATATACGAAGTATATATGAAGTAATATATTTTTCTTTTTTTAAATTTATTATAAAATAAAAAAATATATCTATTATCCGGTACAGTTATTATAAATAAATTCTATTAATATATACAGTTAATACATACAGTATATATTATATATATATATTATTATATATTATACTGTTACTAGTAAATAACTGTAACTTATGTACTAGACCCAATCAAAAATGGGGAGTTATTCACTCCCCTGTTCCTTATGCTTGAACTCTTCAACATTGCAAAGGTCTTCATCATTCAATGTACATTCATAGAACTCATCAACGATTGCTTTAACAAATTGAGGTGGTAAAGCTCTTTTTCTTCTTCTCAACTCCCTTTGTATGGCAATCTCTCGACAAGTTGTAAGAATATAGTTTTGAAGGTTATTACCAGCCAATGCAATTAATAATTTGTCACTAATGTCTTCCAATTTCTTCTGCGAGACAGGATTAATCTCAATTGATGTACTAGCCATTGGATGTGATTTAAGACCAAACTCCAATGCTTTCTCAAATTTTTTTTCTTTGTTTTTACCCATTTTTTAAAAATTTTAAAAAGATTAATAATATTGTTAATTATCTCCAGTGGAATTCCATGTGCAAGTATACAAAAAATTATTGAATTTACCCAGAGATTTTAGTTAAAAAAGTTTAAATATGAATTATTAGTTCTCAAGTAATATTGTTTGAGGCCATTTAAGGCATCATAGAAGCCCCACAGTCGCTTAAAATATATAAGGTGGATAAGTTATAAGGTGGAGTTTTTTAAAGGGCTTAGAGAGGATTTTTTTGAAAAACGCTTGTATGCAATATTTCAGCGTTATTTTCGTTATATATATAATTATAATTTTTAAATTGATATAATTATGGAAGAATTATCGAATTATAAATTTGCTGATGGCAGTGAGATAAGCATTGTACTAGGCGAAGATGGCTATACAGTTAATGTAATTGATGTTTCAAAGCCTTTAATGGGAACATTCACCTCATTTGAGGATTTGTTGTATGGTATTGCTCCAGTTCTTCAAGAGAAGATAGATTCAATGGTTGAAATGGAGTGTTTTGCAATAGCGTTATCTGAGAATTTTAAAACCAGTTTATCAGATAAAGAAATATTGGAAATAATAATGAAATAATTTTTTTTGAAATTTTTAAAAAAGTTGGAATAATATTTCGTTATTTCAATTTTTTTTTGTATATTTGCAATGTTGAAAAGATGTATTTGTTTTTTGTCGTAAAACTTTAAATGGTTATTTTTTTGCGTTGGATGACAGTTATAATACTGAACGCTCCATACTGTTGTCCAACGCTTTCCGAAGGAATGTTGTTCTCATTAGTTATTTTTTGTATTATTTATTAATTTATTAAAATCCCCTCAATCTTTTTTGAAAGAGGGGATTTGTGTTAGAACAGTTCTGTGCATAAATCCTTTCCTTTATACAGTTGGAACATTGGGTTTGGCGCATTAAGTTTTGAATTTCCGCATCCATCGTTGCAGCAGCAGTTTGAAGGGTGATATATTGGAAAAGAATCAGCATGGGCATCGAGCCATTTTATCACTGAATCTTTCAAGAATTCAACCTGTCTTCTGAGGTGCGCTTCGATATATGTTATATCCTTCAAAGAGATTGATTCTGAGTTTTCTGATTTCCCCTTTGTTAATCCCACTTCTGTCATATGCGCCCAGATAAATGGCAGTCCTTCCAAACAAGTTGCATAAGATAAATATTGGTATAAGTTTCCTTCTGTGAACAGTGTTGAATTTTCCTCAGATACTTGGTTGTTTTCAACCTGATATTTCAACTCTTCCATAAATGGTTCACCTAGAATTGGTTTTAACCATATTTCTTCAGCGATTGGAACATATAACATTATTTCATCAAAGTTATAGTTTATTGGAAGTGGACAATATTTGGCTAAGAATTTTTTATTAATAATCATATCATTTCAATTTTTAATATTTTTATTTTTCCTCAACCTTTTCTTCAATATTGCCGGTTGATATGTTTTGGTTTGTTTCCTTTCCTTCTGTTGCGTCTGATTTATCATCATCACCGCCAAAATCATTAAATCTCAAAGGCTTCACAATAAGCTCAACATCAACACCATTCATCTTAAGCATCTGATTAAACGTTTGTATAACGCATTGTCTATGGTAATTTCCTGTCAAACGCTCATACAACTGATACGCTGTTTCAATCTTATCAGCATCAGAAGAAAAACCTGATTTACTTGATTCAGGCATTCCAATAAGCATTGGAGAAGGAATCTGATGTGCTGCAAGAATTCTATTAATACACCTGTCATTTGAGCCATTGTACATATCAACGTTTGAACCTTTATCACTAAATGGTGTGAATTCTACGGGTTTATCCTCAATATTTGTTCTGAATGTTATGGCCATCTGATTTGTATTATCAGAACCGGTAAACATTCTTTGGATATTGTTGATAATCGCTTTCTTTTCCTCATCAGTTTCAACATTTGGCAATGTCAATACACCTGATGCTGAGAAACCATTTACAATATGCTTAAGGTCATAATTTACAAATTCAATCTCAGATTGAATTGCCTTAATACCGGCTGTGTAATGAGGTGAGGTGTAATATTCCATTGTTGGAGAATATGGCCTGAAAACATATAAATATGGCTGTCCATATTCAATTGTTTGCTCTTCCCTCATATCAAATGCTGGTAATTCAATTGGAGGGTTCATTGATTGAGAAGACCAATCATTACATATCCAATATGAAGTTACAACGCCATCTTCATCATATGGACTCCATCTTACCTTTTCCAATGGAATATGATAGAACGAATATGTCTTTCTATCCTTATTCAGGATTATCTGTATTGCATAAGAGCCATATAGACTATAATCCAATGCAATTGACCTTAACAGGTAATTCCAATCATATTGATAGTTTGGAACAATCTGAGTCTTATCGATGGCCATTGCATCATAGTCTACACCACCGCCAACAATGCTTTGAGTTTCAAAATTAATTGATGCTCTATGTGTTGGAGATTCATTGTATAGATTAAGCAATAACTGAGGGTAGTCATTCTTTAAACCCCATTTAACCCACCCCATTGAAGAATCATGGGTGAATGGGCTTCCTTCATTGTGTTTTTCGAAATTTGTCACAAATAAACCTCCTGTTGGCTTTGGCTTATTTGTTGAGCCAACCGGACGACCTCTTCTTTTTGTAGCTTCTGCCATTATATTAGATTTAATTAATATAAATTATTTATTTAAACATATTAATTCAAAAATATTAAAAAATAATATTTTATAATATTGGCGAAGTATATTCCAAAACTCTCCATCCTGAAGGAATTACACCTGATGGATATGCAATCCTTTTTATCTTATAGAATGTACCTGTTGAAGCAACATTTGCGAATGGTTCTGCATATTGTAAATAATTCAATCCTGATGTTGCCCAACATTTAATTTCATTTAATGATTCACATCCTGAGCATATTTGAGTATAACACCCTGATACCAATGTTGATGCAGGTAATGTAATTGTTCGTATTGATAAGCAACGTCTGAACATACTCATATAACAACCTTCAGTTAATGCTGTAGCAGGTAATGTAGGAGCAGCTTGCAAGTTCCGGCAATCACCAAACATTCTTGAATAACAATATGGCGCAAGCGTTGTTGCCGATAGTGTTGGAGCAATCATTAATGCTGAACAAGCATCAAACATCATTGAACAAGCTGATGCAGCCATTGCAGAAGCATGTATTGTTGGTGGTATTGTCATATCATCACAGAACTCAAACATTTCCTTATAACAGCTTTCAGCAAGCGTTGTTGCAGGTAATTCAGCAGGCGGAACAATTAACGCTCCACATTGGTAGAACATTCTCTCATAGCAGCCTTTTGTAACGTTCGTTGGCAATGTTAAAGCCCCTGCGTTATAAACGCCTGAGCCTGCAAATAAACCCTTAAATTGGTAATCATTTGTTATAGTTGTATGGTTTGAATAATCATCACCATATACCAATGACAAAATATTACCTCCAACGTTGAAGTTTACATAGTTTCCTGAATCAAAGCTTCCAATACCTGAGCCTGATGTTGGTGTAATTCCTGATGCTTTCCAATATACTGTATCTCCGCTGTTCAATACAGGTGAAACATTACCCTTTGACCAATAAAGACCATCCAAGGAATAATACATATCAATGTATTGGCCATAATTATTGAAAAATATCTGAGTTGTTCCAAGAGCTGTTGTTTTGAAATAATCTATTGTCTGAGGTTGCGGACAGTCATCACATATCCAATCCTTTGTTGGGTCAACGTCAATCCATCTGTATATTGGCTCTGATGGAGGTATATAACCGCAATTTGGGTCATCATTTGATTTTATTTGAACCGGCATTGTCCCATCACCATCAACTGACCATACATTTGGATAATCAGGAATCCAATCTTGATTTCCAATTTTTATATATTTCTGATATAAATAATAACTTGTTTTTCCCATATATTTTATACATTTTGAATTGTCCAATTATTTGGAATGCCATTTTTACCTGTTGGCCAACCATTCATTGATGCTTTCTTAATAAATGTACCTGATGAAGCAACACCATCAGTCCAACCTTTTGTGTTAAAATCCCAAGATGCCATACCAATGTCAGTTGCAAGGCATTTTATATAATTCAATGATGAACAACCTTTGAACATATATTGATAAGCAGCATAAGCAACGGTTCCTGCTGGTAATGTTGGAGCTTTTGTTAATGATGTACAATTATAGAACATTGAACTATAACAAGTATAAGACAAAAGTGTTGCAGGTAATATAAGATTTTCTGCATTTGTAATTCTTGTATCTCCTTCGAATAACGATGTAAAGCAATTGTCTTTGTTTGTTAAATCTGTTTTTCCTGTAAAGTCATCTTCGTATATCAATGACATTATATTTCCTTCAACTGAATAAGTTCCACCTGATGATTGGAAATATCCTATTTCAAAACCATTTTCGCTGAAAGCATGGCCTTTCCATAATACTTTTGTACCTGCTGAGAATAGAGGTGTCCATTCAGCATCATATGGATGTGTGTAAAGTGGTGTCCAAGTTTGTCCCGAATCAGTTGAATAGCTTACATTATATAAGTGAGAAGGCCTATCTTCAGATTTCTCATTAAGGAATTTGAATTTGCAATCTCCACTAACTACAAAACCCATATAATCCTGAGAATAATCATGTTGAGGTGTATAACCACTATCACATTGGTATCTGCTTGTTAATTCCCATTTATAGTTGAAAGTTTGCTGACAGAATGAGGATGCAGATTCAACCATTTCTCCCAACTTTGTTAAGCCTGTCTTATTGCCATTAACAACTTGTTCAAGAGCTTTATACTTATCTCCATTGATACAGTAATAATGACCATCAAATATATAATCTGATTCAGCACCACATCTTGTATCTCCACTTTGAATTAGATTCTTTGGTCTTGTTTCAGAAGTTGCCCCAGTTATGTTATCTGCTGTCGTACCTGTATATTTCCTCTCAACAGTATAAGAAGAGCCTCCAGAGCAAATATAACCACCTTCTTCGACCCATTTTGAGTAAGGTTCTGACTGTACGATTGAGAATGTTGTTACATTATCAGAACAATTACAATTTGTCGCTGATATTGCAAATGTTCTACCACTACCTGTATTCATTGGAACATCAACATACAGATAATTATTATCCTGACTGTATGTAAGCATTGGGTCAATTGATGTCATATTCAAGGTACAATTGCCTCTAACTATTAATTGTACTGTTTGAGCATTGCAATCAATATAACTGACATTTGGTGTAACGCAATCAATGTTTTTGCCAACTCTTACCTTTACTGTTTTTGTTCTGCTGCAACATTTGATTTTAAACTTCATTTCTTGCAGTGTATCGGTTGGAATTATGGAGTTTGCAACGGTAAAGAAATATATGCTTTCACCATTTCCTGACATTGGAGATACAGTTATACCGTATGGAACATCTAAAACCTCCCAATCACAAGATGATTCCCAGCTGAATGTTTCTGCTGTAACAGCATCAAAGTCCAATACTGATGGAAGAGTTGTATCTATATCGCATCTTTGTCCTGTCTTACATTCGTTTGTATCGAAATATTCTTCCTCGCTGAATGTTCCAACAATATTGAATTCACTGTAGTCTTCCTCATAACCTTCCATAACCAAGAAATTACCTGTTGGATTTCCCAAAGAATCAACCTGTTCTTTGATATGGTACATTGCCTGACCCAATCCAACACATTCGTAACAAGGTATCTCAGAAACCCTTCTTGCGTATCTATAACGCTTTACAGGGGTTTCTTCAGGTGTTATCTCTGAAGGTACTGTAGCAAAGTTGGTTGATGCTTCTGTAAGCGTTATTGTAATTAAATCAGAACTTCCATTATCACCTGTCTGTATTGTATATGAAGGTTGAAGACCGGTATCAAAACCTGCAAAATATCTATATTGGTGTCCTGCTGCTGTTATGATTGCAGAATACCTATTATAAATGAATTCCAATAGATTGTACTGCCAAGATGGTTGGTTTTTATCAAACAGTATATTAAAAGATATTGTTGATGTATATTTGTCACCATCGAACACCTCTTGATATGAACAAGATTTCTTTAAGAATTCAACTGTCTTAAATAAAGCAGTTGTTGTAAGGTTTGTGTATTGAACATCCAAAGCAGCATAATCCTTCTCTATAAGTTCCAATTTCTCAATTCCATTTACAGTATAACCATAACATTGGGCATTTGTTGGGTTTAAATCTGCTGTAAGCTTTAATGTTGGAAAGTTGGAAAGTGAAGAAAAGGTAAAGTCAGTTTGGCAAACACCTTCTGACAGGTTAAATGTATAAGTTATTTTGGATGGAAAATCAACGTTTACCATCCATAACGTACCATCAATTGATTCAATGATTGCAAAATAATTTCCCAAAAAGTCTTCTTTTGTAACATAACCTTTCATTGAGAGCGTTATTGTCTTTTGGAATTTATAACGCTCATCAAGGGATGTTTGTTCATTGAATTTTATATTAAATCCTTCAATTTTCTTTACCGGTGTTTCACCACTCTCAATATATGCTTCACCATCGTCAATCTCAATATCCTTCTTATACTCTTCATTTACTAGATATAAAACATCTTTTAATTTGGTATAAGAGTAATTGCAAGGACTTCCTGAATAATTACTAACACTCATATATTTTTTTAAATAAACATATTAAAAAAGGGTAGAATTAAATCTACCCTTATATTGCTACAAAATAATCTTCCATATGACTCCATCCATCTGCTGTCTTATATGCGTTTAAGGATGCTGCCGGGACATATATTTTAAATCCCTCAGGAGCTGCTGATGATGGGTATCTATAACCAAATATATCATACCATTCATCTTCAACATAGTTCTGGAATCTTGGAGGCGTTGTAGCATATATTATAAGCCTTTGTATGCTTGTATCTCCAGCAAGAAATGAATAATCTCTTATCCATTGTATTGTTGATGGTAATATAATTTCATTGCAATTTGGTTCTCCAAGTAATGTGTTATAGCCAATTATATTAACGCAAACCCCAACTTCCAACTTTGTAACAGCAGAATATGATGGCACTTCAATGTCATGTGGTATAAGTTCATTATTATTGCATTCTTTTGAGAAATTTCCATAAATTGTTGTTGTGCCACTCACCTTTAATCCTGTCATTCCTGTTGGTGTTGGAGGTGGTGAAGGATTATTATATACCTGATGATTGCAAGCCACAATCTGTTGAATCTTATGGCCTTTATAGTATACTTCTGTTATTTCATTATTATTGTTTATAATCATTTTCTTAATAAATAAAATAAATTATATCAGGGCTTGCTGTGCCTGAGATTGCAGCCCAAGCTGTTGAATCTCCACACCAAAATCTGTTATTGATTTCAGTTTTTGTATAATAATTATTGAATGTTGCTGTAATTGCAGAGTTTGAAACAGGGTTTGTTGAACCACTATCCAATGATGGGTCAATGGTTATTGAACTACCTCCTGTTGCAGATATAACATTACCACTAATCTCAATACCTGTTCCGGCTGATAAGGTATCTTGCTTACCACTCACTGCTGCTGAAATCTCTTGCGTTACAGCAGAAGTATCAGCTTTACCTGATATGCTACCATCAATCATTGATTGTACAGTACCACTGTCAATGCCTCCACCACCACCTGTTGCAGATATTACATTTCCACTTATTGTAATATTATCACCAGCAATCAATGTATCTTGTTTTCCACTTAAAGCTCTTGCAGTTGATTCAGATAATTCTCCAATTTGTCCGGCTGTTCTTGCTTCAAATAACGCAACGTTTGTTTCAAGAGTTGAAACGGAACCTGTACTAGCTTTTTGGGCTAAAGCTGCATCTGTTTCATTTTCATATCTAAAAAGTTCACTAGATATATTACCTAAGTTTTCATTAATGCTTCTTTCAATGCTTGTTACATAACTTTTGCTAGCTTTCCCATTTAATTGATTTACTGTATATGCTGTATAAGCATCAAATGTTGTTGTATCTACCTTACCTGAGATACTTTCATCAATCATTGTTTGAACCTCGCCTGAAGTAATGCCTGAATTACCTGAAATAGCATCAATTTCATCTTGCAATATTTCATCATTGGTGTATAGTTTTGATATATCAAGAAGTATATTGTCACAGTCGCAAGCATGATTATGGTGGCAGTTCCTTGCAATTGAAATAATATTGTTTTGGCCACAGCATCTTTTACCATTTAGCCATTCATTGTAATTTACATTTCCCATATTTAAAAAATATTTTATATAAACATATTATTTTTTGAATATAAAAACTATTTATTATAAAAATAAAAAATTATGAAATATAAAATTTGTTGGATAACGCTTTGTTATAATGAAATGGATATATTGCCATTTGTAAGGCAATACTGGGAGAGAATTGGTTCTGATGTTTATGTATATGATAATGGCTCAACTGATGGAAGTATTGAATACCTTAAGCAGTATGATTGGATTGATGTAAGACATTTTGATAGTGACGGACAAAATGACATAATTCAAAAGACAATCAAAGAAAACGCTTATGCTGAATTAAAAGATAAATACGATATTATTATAATATCAGACATGGATGAAGTATTTTATTTCAGCGATTTTAAGGCTGTTTCAAAGGCTTTTATAGATGGAGGGTATAGTTGTATGGTAACGCCAATATTCTCGCTCTGTGAGGACTTTAAACCACCTTATTTGGAAAATAAATTGCTCCATCAACAATGTCATAAGTTTTACAGACAAAAATTGAACCATATGAAGGGATTTGAAAAGGTTTCAAAGATTTCAATTTTCAATACAAAGTTGGTTGATAAGGTTAATATGTCAGTTGGTCAACATTATGTTTATACCTCTCCATCAATGAGAATAATGTTATCAAATGATGCGTTTTGCCTGCATGTTGATAAAGGCTTCGGGGCGGCTTATAAATATAAGATAAGACAGACGATGAATGATAACTTATCTGAAACAAATAAGAAAAATGGAATGTGCGTTGAATACGCAGATTCATTTTATAAATTGGAAAGAGAATACAGGTTTAATCAAGAAAATGGTTTTGATATTAACCTTATATACGAAAATGGAGAGTGATTTTATTACCACTCTCCACAACTTAAATGATTAAATTTGAGGCCCTAATGTCAATGTTCCATGATTAGAACCAGTGTATGTATCCATAATGTATTCTCCATCTACTATCTCATAGAAGCAAGGTGTTCCATTATAATCTGATGGCACATAATGTTTGACAAGATTGTTGTTATTATCATATACCTTCACATAGTACATCTTTGCAACAGCAGCCTTTTCCCTTGATGTTGTTCCTTTTCCGAAGAAACACATTCCTGTATTGGCAGGTAGTGCCATTGTTGAGTAATTGTACTGTATTGTCTGTGGTGAACCACCGTTTATGCTATATGTGCCACTTTGTGCTGACAATGGTAATGTATAAACTGTTGGATTATTTGCTCCGATTGTAGGTCTGTATGAAGTACCACTATCACCACCAGTTCTTACAATTGCTTGATAACTTGCTGTAACAGTTTGGAATGAGAAACCATGAGATGCAGTTCCATCATACCAAGAAACAAGATGTCCCCAATCGATTGACCTATCTACAAACTCAACCTTAACCTCTATTGTATGGCTATTTGTAGGTTTGAAGTTTGTAACGAAGTCATAGTATATGGTTCTAGCATTTTGAGTTCTGATATATTCATACTGTGTATATGTTTGTTCAACCCATTGGCCATTCTTATAAGTGTAGTTTGTACCATTAACTGATGCTTTCATACCTTCCCAAACATAGGAATAAGCCTCCAAATCCGCTACAGTTGCAAACTCCCTATTATTTGGATATAGTACAAAGTTAATTGTTCTACTTGCTTGCCCAGCTTTATATGATTGGCTATCTGCTGAGAATTTATCACTTGTCTGACTTACCACATATGGATAAGTGTATGGGACTGCATATGATGTTAATGTCGTTGATGATGTTGTACCTCCATTATAAGGCCAAGTTATGTCAGTTTTGAACGATGGTGTTTCAACATCATTTGGGTCATATGTTGTGTATGCTATTGCCACAGCCTCTTCACTCAACTTGATATATGTAATATCAAATGTGCTCTGATAGTTGTCAACATAATAATCAGTATTCAACGATATATTTGGTGAATAACCATAGATGTATTGTCTATTTGATGAACTGTTAAATCTGAATCTACCACCAACTTTAACACTCTGAGACATTGGGAATGTAGTATTAATAACACCGCTTGATATACCACAAGAGTTGTAATAAGTCATATTGTAATATACAGTATCACTTGGTGTCAATACATTGCTACCATCAGTCAATCTGAATGATAATGTCTTATCGGTTGTGTTGTTATATGTAAAGTTGACTTGACGTTGTTGACCAGCTACAGAAGTAAATGTTCCTGATGTCACATTTGGACAATAATTATAATTGCTGTAGTTTGTAGATGAACTATGACTGCCGCTTGGTAAACCTATTATCCATCTATAGTACCAATTCTGTGTTCCACCACTTGTTGAGTTGTTGTTGTCAATATACAAGTTCTTCTGATAGCTTGCAACATTTGATGATGCTGAGAATGTAACTTGTTCCCAATTTTCGTTTGTTTGTTCCTTTGGAATCAGTATTGTAGCGTTACCCCTATAACTACTAAAAGTCCTACCATAGAATGAAACATAGAATGTATGTTCAACAGTCTTATCAAGATTGTTATATGTTACCCTTCTATAGTTACTTAAATCAACAGCAGAACCTGCTGTTTTATTAAAATTATATGTATGTGTAATCGCGCTATCACTTTGGTAACTTATACTTGTTGGGTCTGTTGATAACTCATCGATATTTGATGCTGCAACATAACAATAAGTAGAATATCCATATGTTCTTAGATAATATGTGAAGTTCTCATAACCATATATTGTAACCTTTGCAATCTTGTAATAATAATTTGTTGATAATGTTTCAAGGTCAAAGTCATCATAGTATGATGGATTTGGGTTATATGTCGAACTTCCACTTATTGTCCAACCGCTTGCTCCTCCAGGTGTAACATCTTCAAACTTGTAGTACTCAAGAATCTTAACCCAACCATTCTCATCAGTTGAATCGAAATAATATCTATCACCATTGATGGTTGCTTTCATACCATCATACACACAGTTATTATATGCATATGTTTCAGCTTCTGTCATTGAAGAGAATGAAAGATTATCCAATGGGTCTGTTTTTTCATCATAATATATTGGGTATTCTGTTCCTCCGCTTTCAGATACTATATGATATGATGGAGCATATGAAGTATTATTATAATAAGTAGCGTCAAGAATAGAATCATATAATGAAATCTCTTGAGAACCTACAACTCCATTGTTCTTAATGAACTTTAAGTCATTTACAAGTTCGTTATTAGCATTATAAACTTGTATTCTACTTAAATGGCTTTTATTATTAATATTATAAATCCTAATTTCTGCATTATACAACCCATTATACCAATTTTGGGCTGTAACACCTGTTGAACCAGTTACTATTGCAGCACCAGTTGATTCAAGTTCCACTCTAACAGCGCCATTTGATAAAATGATATTCAATATTTGACCATTCTCATAACTACCAAGAGTATTATTTTTCATTATTCGCCAACTTCTATCCCCAGTATAAACGTCAGGAGCAGTTGTAGATGTTGGGTTATGAAAATCATAATAGAAACCATTTTGGTAGAAAGAAAACTCAATTGGTGTGTGACTATTAAATCCCCAAGGCGAATTAGTATCACTACTGTATGAACCACTTAGATAAGTGTTCAATACCATCTTATATCCTTCGCCCCAATAGTGAGAAACAGGAAATACTGCATATTGATTTTCAGTGCTTGGAGGGTCAAGCCATATTGTGTCAATTGTACTTCCACTTACCTCACCAACATTAACCCAAGAACCACCACTGTATTGATATTCATAATCACCATCAATGGTTAACTTTCCATCATAAGTAGTAATGGTTCTTCCACTGCCATAGATACCATATTCCTCATATTGGTTAAGGTTGTTGAGCTTATACCATTTATCAGAAGACTTTTCATAAACATCTGTATAAGTCCTATCAGTATATGATGATATATCTTCAACAACAGCATAACAAACATCATATGATGGCGTTGTAGGATACAGTAAAGTATTTCCAAGGTAGACCTTGCAATCACCACTACCTACCTTGAAAGCACTTATATCTATATTTCCTAATTTAATCATAAATCTATTTTTTTATAAAATATTATTTTACAATCTCCCATAGTTTTTTTTCAAGTTCCTTTGACCACCCTTCAACACTGTTGCACATAAACTTGATATTTGGGTTATCTATAGCTCTTTGAAACTCATTCTTGAATATGTCATTATTCCATATTCCTAATCTTATCTCATTATCTAGTATTGGTTCTTCATGTGAGAAATAGTTGAAATAAACATCTTCCAAGACATAGCTTTCATTCATCATATCATATTTATCCCATATCTCTTTCAATTTCTTGAAATCAAAATAACAAGGATAATGAGTTGTATAGTTATAATGTGGTAGGTTTTCTCTGTCTAACAATTGCCTTGTCTTCCACTTGTCATAGTTCCAATATGATTTTGGACATTTCTCATTTCCAAAGAATGTTTTGTTATGGTAATGCACTGTTGTTATATCTGACAAATCAAATGGCTTTATAGGGTAATAGTCATCACAAATCCATATAAATCCATCATATATTTGAGAATACATTCTTGAAATTATCTTGAACTTGTTTTGCATATCAAGGTGTGGGTTGTATTGACCTTCCATTTTTTCCTTGGTTGGGCAATATATGAAATTAACCCAAGGGAACTCTTGTTTCAATGATTTATCAAACTCACCAATTACAATAAAATGATACTTGAACTTACAGAACTTTCTCCACCCAGTTAATGTTATTCTTATCTCATCACCTTGAGCACCAGCTTGCTTATAAGGCATTACAACTAACGTTTCTTTTTTCAAATCATCCAATAGTTGTTGCTTAAGTGGAAACATATCTTGGTTTATTCTGAAGAACATATCTACAGTTCTTGCAAACCCCACAAAGAAGCCCCTTTTTCTTTTTGCAATATATTCTTCCCAAGATTTAGTTATGTAATGCTTGAGATACATTGTACTGTACACAATATTACTTGATTTACTAAAATCTGTTTTACACCAGTTGCATTCATCTGTATGTCGATGTGTATCTAGAAAATGTGACGGTTTAAATGTTTTCAAATTATAGCAGGTTTTCATTTCCCATTTCAAGTCAATGTTTCCATAACTATTTGATTCTTTTGTATATGTACCTATTAGTCCTTTTCCTTCATAATTTGGCTTTTTTATATGTCCATTTGCTCCATAACATTTCCATTGTATATCAATTGCATCATAGCCATTGTATAGAGATAACACATCTTCAAGTTTGGAACTTTCCTTTTCAAATGTTATGAATTCATCATTGTCAATAACAAAACACCAGTCATATTGATATTTACTTTTTAACCAAATAAGTCCATTGAGAAAATAAATGCATTGAGGGTTTCTATGCTTTGTTAATTTAAGTTCCCTTGCCTTTTTCCTATCTTCTTCATTAAGTATAGAATCAATGCAGTTCAACGTTACCCTATCACCATACTTATCACATATCTCCTTATGTGAATCACTGTCAATATCCTCAAATATGAATATATGATTGATACCCAAATCCAAATGATACTTTATCCATTCATCAAGGTATTCTTGCTCATTTTTGATTACTGTTAATATACAACTGTTCATAGTATATATTGTTTAAACAAGGTGTACCAACCCAATGTACACCTTGTTAAGAGATTATAGGTTAATATTACTCACAAGTAACTCCTTCTATTGTCCAATAGCTAGGTAGTTCACCTCCTATCCATCCACAATAGCCTTGAGAACCACTTGGTACAGTCAATACACCGTTGTTGCTAACACCATCAAATGCAGCATAACCCAATGTTGGTGCTGTCATTGCATTTGATGTTATACTTGTAAGACTACTACAATAACTGAAAGCATTACTGTTAATATCTGTAACACCACTACCTATTATACAACTTGTAAGACCACTACAACTAGTGAAAGCAGCACCACCAATATAAGTCATACCATTTGGTATATCTATGCTTGTAAGACTACTACAACTAGCGAAAGCACCAGTACCAATACTTGTAACACTATCTGGTATATCTATACTTGTAAGACTACTACAATTAGCGAAAGCATAAGAACCAATACTTGTAACACTATCTGGTATATCTATACTTGTAAGACTACTACAACTATAGAAAGCATATTCACCAATACTTGTAACGCTATTACCAATTGTCACACTTGAAAGACTAGTACAATAAATGAAAGCATTATTACCAATACTTGTAATTGCATAACCAATTTCAACCTTTGCTACTGTACTGAATCTACCAGTAGACTCATCATCTAAAAAGTGTTCTGGTATTTGGTTATCTGCAAATGAATAATTGACAATGTGTTCACCAGTGGTTGAAAACTGATAGGTATTGGTAACTTCAACCTCTGTGCCATCAATTATCATTGCTGATGGTAAAACACCACCACTACCACTACCAGAGCCACTGCCACTTCCAGAGCCGCCACCGCCTTTGAATAATTCTGTTGGAGCTGATATATCAGATATATTATAATAAACTGTCAAGCCACTGAATGTTGGTGTTGGAGCACTTTTATCAAAATGTACAGTATCAGTAGCTGTGACCCAACTCACTGCTGGATAGTTTAACGTTGCAGCAGTATAATCTGCTTCAGTTGAGAATTTTCTTAAATTATTTGCCATAGTTAATTTATTATTATATAAAGTACATTATTATCTTTAACTGTTAATGCATCATAGGCTGCTTGAGTTAGTTTCACAAGACTTAAACCACCAAACTTGTCATTCAATGCATTTAATCCAGCAGCAGTAACCTCTTCATCTTCTGATAGTCTTGAATCAGTTGCAGCAGTATATGCTGAGAACTCTTGTGGCGTTATGCCACCTCCAAGATGGTCTTGCAACTTAACATCTTGTCCATCCAAAGTAAGATATATATCACCATTCTGCCTTATTTCAAATGCATTATGCCTTGCATTACTTGCTGTACCATTACCTACAGAGAATAAGGTGTTGCCACTATTACCAAAGATTATATTTGCTTTATTTGAAACGTTGTATTGTCCAGAAGCATGCTCTGAGTTGTTGTTTGTTTGTGTATAATGTCCTTCAGCATGAGAAGAATTACCATTTGCTATTGTATAATTACCTTCAGCATGAGAAGTAATACCACTTGCTACTGTGCCATTTCCTTCAGCATGAGAAGTAATACCATTTGCTACTGTATAGCTTCCTTCAGCATGTGAAGAATCGGTAGTTGCAGAAGTGTTACTTCCTTCAGCATGACTATAGTAACCTAATGCTTTTGTGTTAGTTCCTTCAGAATGAGCACCATATTTAGCTTCTGTACGATAACCTTCTGCATGAGAATACTGACCTGAGGCTTTATTAAGATAATACCCTTCTATAATACTATTGCTTCCAGTTCCAGCTGATATTGGAAGATTTATTGACACTGTATCAGCGGTTTCACCAGTGGTAATATCGATGCCTCTACCAGCTTCAATAGCTTTACCACCACCTTCAGCAGAAATAACATTTCCACTGATTGTAATATTATCACCGGCAATAAGTGTGTCTTGCTTACCGCTTAAAGCTTCATTAAGTTCATTTAAACCAGCAGATGTTACTTCCTCATCCTCAGCAATTCTTGCATCAGTTGCAGCAGTATAGGCTGTGAATGCACTTTCAGGTACTCCACCTCCGCCACCTTGGATGTCATAGGTAACACCACTGATTCTAATTTTATCAATTATATTACTCATTTTAAATCTAGATTTAAATAAACATATTAAAAGGGTAGATTTATTATCTCTACCCTTTCAAATATTAATTAAACTCGAAAATCAATGTTGTTGAATCATCACCCGTTCCAACCCTCGCTGTCATCAGTGGTATGTTTCCACTTCCCAACACAGAGTTTGTTCCAACTGTCTTAATGTTTGTTCCTGAAACAAGAGTTGCTTGCTTTCCTTGCAATTCATCATAAACAGCACCACCCGCAACAGGGTTTGTTGAACCACTTATAACTGTTTGGTCAACTGTCAATGGAACACCTGTAACGCTGATTGTATTTGCTGAAATCTCAATACCTGTTCCTGCGCTCAATGTATCTTGCTTTCCTGATAATGAGGTATCAATCTGAGATTTGGTGTAGTAATTGTTTGGGTCAAAAATCTCAGTCAATGGAATGTTAATATCCTGTTTACCGGCATCAGTATTGAAGCTAATAACCAAACAAGTAACAGTTTCCCCTGATATTTCAACATCCTTAATCTCAACATTCTGTACCATACCATCGATAAGGAATGGAGAAGCATCATATTCGAATACCTTTGTACCGGCTGTTGTTCCATGATAGAATTCAACATACTTGGTTGTACTGTTATACTTAACAGAATCAGCATAACCTGATACTGATGGTATTTCAGTTTTATCAGCCTTATTGCCCAATGCTGTTTCAGTAGCTGCTGTATAAGCTGTATAAGCTGATGTATCTACCTTACCTGAAAGTTCCTCACCAATTGTTTCAGCCAATGCTGCTGTAGCTGCTGTTATCGCAGATGTGGTTTGACCTGAAGTCCAATAACCATCCATACTATGAATTGCGGTTGCATCTATAATATCATAGGTTATGCCTGACAATTTAATCTTATCTAATATATTTGCCATAATTTATAAATTAATGTTAATTATATTCCAATATTTTCATTATTCAAAACAAGAGTTGTATTTTCAACTTTGCTATAATTTGCAAACATTGAGTTTGCTTCCAATTTCGTTAAATATTTTGTAAGGAGACTATTTGTTTCCTCTTTTGTATATCTGTCCAATATTGCAGCCGTATTTGCTGATACCTGTTGCGCAAGATTGTCCAAAGCTTCTTTTGTCGCCAAATCTTCAACAGCACCACTTACAGCTTCATCAACCATTTCCTGAATTTCCTCAATGGGCATTTCTCCGGTAATGATTTTATCAATCTCCCACTTTTCATAATATCTATCAGCATCAGCCAATTGCGTTGTGCAACATTGACGCCAGTAACGCATATCTCCATATGGGTCTATTCTTGCCATATTTTAAAATAAAAATTATATCTTATTATTTCACTTTAATTAAACATATTATGCATCTTGCACTGTCCAACCTGAAGGTATACCACTATCTCCTGACGGCCAATCACTCATTGCGGAATTCTTAACGAATGTACCTGTTGCAGAAACACCTTTTGTCCAATTATATAAACAATTAAGCATTGATGGTATATCAACTGCAAGACATTTAATGTAATTAATACCAAAGCAACCTTGGAACATTTGTCTATAACAGAAATCAGCCAATGTTGTTGCTGGTAAATCAGGAGCTTTGGTTAATGATGTACAATTTAAAAACATTCCCATATAACACCTTTCAGCAAGTGTTGTTGCTGATAAAACAGGTGCTGTAGATAATGCTGTACAATCTTGGAACATTGCATAATAACATCTTTCAGCTAATGATGTTGCAGGCAATTGAGGTGGCGTTTTTAAATTATAACATTTATAAAACATTTCTTCATAGCAACTTTCAGTAAGTGTTGTTACAGGTAAATAGTTAGAAGGTACAGATGATAATTTCTTACAATTCTCAAACATTCTTTCATAACAATGTGGAGCAAGTGTTGTTGCAGATATTACAGGCAATTCTGTTATTTTTTGGCAATTACTAAACATTCCTTGATAGCATCCTTCTGCGAGCGTTGTTGCCGGAAGTATTTTTATAGGGGTTGTTATTTCTGACTCAAACATATATGCATAACAGTATGGAGCAAGTGTTGTTGCGGGAAGTATTAAATTCTCAATATTAATATCATATTTATTTGCTTGAACGCAACTCATAAAATGATTAAATGCGTAATCGTATCCCGTTAAATCAGTTTGTCCTATAAAATTATCTCCAAACAATAAAGACATTATATTACCTTGAATAGTAAAACTGCCATAACCAGGGCAAAAATGTCCAATACCTGAACCTGATGTTGGTGTTAAAGAAGCTTTAAAACTAACTTTATCACCTATAGCTAAAGAAAGTCTTTCATTAGGATGCAAAGTTAGCCATTCGCCATTATTAACTGAATATTGTATGTCACCATTAAAATGACTGTCGAAATCAAAAGTACTGAATATACTACTATCTATAATATATGTAAGATATTGTGTTGAATAATCTGTTGGAGAATATCCACAATCTGCACTGTTTCTTTCAGCAATTCCACCTTGTCTGTATTCTGCCGGTGAAACATCTGAATATGTTGTTCCACCATCATATGAAACTTGTTTCTTTTGTTTATAATACTTGTCCGTTCCCTGACAGTAATAATCTACAGTTTTATCAATATTAACCCACCTGTATACAACTTCATAGCCGCATTGAGGTGAATCTGTATCTATAAAACTACCCTTTCTATAATCACCAGTATCTGACCAATTTAAGCCACCATCATAAGATACTTGCTTTTTTTGCTTTATATATCTACAATTTCCTGACATAATATGTTTATTATATATAATTTTTTTATTTCAAATATTTTTTGTATATTTGTAATATATCTAATATTTATTTTAAACATATTAATTATGGAAGAATGGAAAGAGATTGAAGGATATAAATGCTATTTAGTAAGCAATGAAGGGAGAGTAAAATCAATAGATAGAGTTATAATTACAGGCAAAGGTGCTATACACCGTACAGAAAAAGAATTAAAGCCATCAATAAATGACAAAGGGTATTATTCAGTATGCCTACCAAACAATAATAAAAAAGCAATACATAGATTGGTAGCTGAAGCGTTTATTCCAATACCTGATGAATTAAAAAAACTAATCGGTACACAAAAATTGCATGTAAATCATAAGGATGAAGATAAATTGAATAATAAAGTTGAAAACCTAGAATGGTGTGATATTACATACAATGTAAACTATGGAACTGCAAGGAAAAGAATGGCTAAAACAAATAGTAAACCTGTATATAAATACATAGACAATAAATTAGTTGAAGAATTTGAAAGTTTAAAAGAAGCAGAAGAAAAAACTAATACAGATGGTTCAACTATAAGTTACCATATAAGAAAAGGAACAATAGACAAAAGAAATAATTGTTATTGGTCATATACAAAAAAAGAGGATAAAAGTTAAATTATCCTCTTTTATTTTTGTTTATCTTAGTTTAGTTTGTTGCTACTGCACCAAGTAAAGTTTCTACTGCACCATCGTCTAATGGCATTGCGCTTTCAGCAATGTTACCTGAAAGAACAATCTGAAGTCCGTTAGTGTCGCTTCCGCCTGCAAGAGTTGCAGTTTCAGCCTCCAATGGAGCAAGCCTACCAAATCCAAGATAGTTGCCATCAGCAGTCTTGATTACAACAAAGTAACGACCTAATGAAAGGCTATCAAGAGCCTCATGCATACAAGATGTATAAGTACCAGTTACATTGAAAGTAACAGATGCGTTTCTGTAGCGGTTACCAGAATCCTCAACAACCAATGTATCTTCAAAAGAAGCACTGTTTTTAGCAGGCTCTACATGATATACACTAGCGCCTGATTCAAGTCCAATGCTTGTAATTCCTTCGCAAGTTCCTGAATTGATGTTTCCAACAGTAGATGCTGTTAAATCATCATAGTTAACAAGATATATATCAACTATTTCAGGCAATGAATATCCACAGTTGTTTGAACGAAGAAGATTCTTATTTAATTTACAACTTAAAGCCATAATTATATAATTATTTTGATTATTATTTTTTTTTTCATAAGGTGGCAGACCATATTGTCTACCACCATTTCAACTGTTTATTGGTTTGTATATTGTGTATGGAAGTCCATTTAAGGCTTGCTCACAACAAACAACTCAGGAAGTATAATACCAACTGCAATGTTAGAAATTGCAAGAACTCTGAACATATTATCACCAGTAGTATCTCTCATATCAATGAGCTTGTACTCAATATGACTATCAAATGTGTCATAACCAAGAACAAGATTTCTAGCAGGACCAAATATGATGGTATTCTTTGACTGCATCGTTGGGATTACTTCATAACCCATAACATAAATTCTGCCATTTTCTCTAGCATAATTGCTGAAGATGGATTCCTTATTTGGGCAGCAAACCTTACCTAATGCAACCTCTAACAAACGAACATCCTGGTGGTTCATAAAGATTTTGTAACCCTCAGTATCAACCTCTGCATTACCAGCAACCTCTATACCCTTCATTATTGTTGCTTCAACCTGAGCAATTGCGTTGTCAACAGTTATAACAGCACCACTAACCTTTGTTACACCACTGTTATCTGCGAACTGCTTCTCAACGCCATCAACAGCCTTAAGATAAGTCTTTGTTGAACCTGAATAATCAACATCACCCTTCCAGAAAATCTCCTGATATTCCTGAGCCATCTTCTTACGAAGTTTACCAAAATACCAATCTGCAAAAGTCTGAGGAATTCCACCTCTTAAGCTGATTTCAGTCTGCTCAACCAAGAATGTGTTCCAGAAAGTATCATAACAGTTTTCTTGGTTAACTTTGATTGCTGCTGGCTCAATGAAAGCCTCTGCCAATGAAGTTGCACCTGATGGGGTGAATGGACAAGTATATAACTGCCAAGCATCACCAATCTCACCTGTATACATCTTCATTTTGCCTTTAACTCCATCCATGAATGTGATACCATACTGACGAAGGTCTATGTCATAGATGTCCTTTGAGAAGATTTCCTGTGCTTCTTTTCCACAGTATGTCAATCCACTAACGTTAATGAAATTTGCCATATTAATTATGTATTAGATTTAATTATTTTAATTTTTATTTGTTATAAACATATGCTTTTTTTTGTTGCTAGGTATGTACTATGACAAATAGCCTCTCATAGTCTCTCTCCAAGCTGCATAAGTGTCTTTTGGACTTGGTTTTGCATTTGTTGAAACAGGTTTTGTTGAAGGGGTTTTGCCCAAATCCTTAATCTTGCTCTGAAGACCTGAATTAACCTCTTTCAATGCCTCAATCTCAGCCTTCAAATTGTTGATAAGCTCTTCCAAATGGTTATCCTGTTTTGGCTCTTCAGGTTTAACCTCTTCCTTTGGCTCTTCAGGCTTATTTTCAGGCTCTGTAGGCCCTTCTTTCGGTTCTTCCTTAACCTCTGTAGGCTCTTCTGTTTTTGGCTCTTCTACGTCCTCATTACCATTCGTCTTTACAGATGGCGTTTCTTTAGGCTTTTCTTCTTCAAACTTTTCCTCAGAATTAATTAATTCCTCTTCCATTTCCTTGTCCTTTGAAGCTGTTGTGAACACTTCCTTAATAACTTCTCTCATTCGCTTCCAAAATGTTTCAGTTTCTACTTCCATATTTTCAATATTTTCGTTTTTATTAAATTCTTCCAATCGTATTGCTGATTCAACGCTAAAACCTCTTAATTCACCTGATTTAACCCTTTCCCAAGTGTCAATGTTATTAACCTTCAAACCAACCATCCAGGTGTTCTTTGGAACATTGAAGCCCAAAGCATTTGCCTTGTCTTTGTAAGGGTCTTCAACCAACCAAGATTCACATACATAAACCTCATCAACATTCTCACTATGCTGTAAGTTTACCTCATGTTGGCGATAGTCTTTCATAAATTCTTGCGACATCTTTATAATGCTGTCCTCAGTAAAGTTGATGTAAAACTCCTGTTCTCCATTATTCCTGTATATATCCTTGTTTGGAATAAGAGCAGGGCCATAACAAATATGACGTTCATCAGATGATAGCTTCACCTCAACCTCATCTTGTTTTGATAATGCCACATAATCTACCTCAATAGCTGGTTCTGAAACCATAGATATTTTATACGTTTCTGAATCTAAACCAACCTTATATTTCTTAATTTTTTTAGCCATATATGTACATATTTTTTATAAACATATTAAATAAAATAAAATGGGTTGATATTCACCTATCAACCCTTATACAGTCCATTTATGCAAGGTAGCGGCCCGGATGCCTAAACAGTGTATTTCCTTTGTATATCAATAATAATTTTTGAATTTGTCTGTTGCAATCTTTTGAATAATGCGTTATATGTTACCCTTGATTCCAACACCTTTCCAACTTCCTTATTCTTTCCAACAATTAAACAACCCTCTGTATCTTTTGCTGTATTGCCGGAATGAATTCTAATTCCTGAATAACCCTTAACACCTTCGATAAGTGGCATTGGCTTCTTATACTTTGGACTCCAAGTGATATAAACTGAATATATACCTGTTGGAATGGCAGTTTCTCCTTTTACTTTCAACTTTTTAATTTCTTCTTCAGACATTTCATCCATTAAACCCCTGTCAGTGTCTTCAATTGTGTCACAAAAGTATTTCCCATCAATATACAACTTACCAATGCAGTAAGTTGGTCTATTCGCAATTCTAATCAATGTTAATCTCATAAGCTATCATCTTTTGCTACATAATATCCTTCTGGAGAAGCTGTATAAATTATTCTTCCTTGATTTACTCCTTGATAGTAAAACGCATAACCTTCAGGGGCTACGTATTGATTACTCCAAGGACATTTATATATCCCTATTCCCATAATTTTAAAAATTATATGTTACAGAGATACCCGCTACAACACCCCATTGTTTATTAACAACATCATAGCCACCGGTTACAGATGGCCCAATGCCAAAATGGTCAATAAACTTCTTTTTCTTTTCAATATACTTTGTAATTTCTATTGTGTTCGTTATAACTTCTCTTGTCTTCCTCAACTGTACTTTTGTTGAGTCGAGATTGGCGTTTAAGCCTGAAATATAGTTCTGAATAATGGCTGTGTCGTTCTGTACACATAAGGTATCAATGTAATGTTTATTTTCATATTTGAAGGTCGTATCTTTTCCTTCTTTGGTGTAAAATGTATCTGTTTTTATTTTAATAACCTCTTTTGGTATGGGCTTTTCTTTAAATAATGTTAAAGTGTCAACATAGCGCAATGTATCTGTTTGAAATACTGTATCTACTCTATCAATATTTGGCTTCGTTTGAGCATACCAAAGGAAACAACCCATTAAAAGGCATATAAACAAACCTATTACTAATAATACGTTATTATTAAGTTTCATCTTCTGGCATTTCTTCAATATCTCCGTTATTTCTTAAATTATCTCGCTGTATAATCATCCTTTCAGTATGAGCAAGATGTTTGTCAATATTATGTTTCATTATTCTAGTTTCAGCATTGAAGTACATACTAACACCAAATACTGCTGCTGAATATGTCATTGCCTGACCTAATATCCATAGGATTGATTGCTCACTTAATAAAAGTGGAACAAATGCTGCAATACCTGTAAGTAGCCAACCAAGTGTAAATGCTGCGCAAGCACTTATAATGGCTAACTTTTCTTTTATATTCAGTTCTTTAAAAGTTACTTTCATTTCTTCTATTTTACATAAACATATGGTTAAAAAAAGGTGGCTAACAGCCACCTTTTTCCTTTATTCTCCCAATCCAGCAAGGGTTTGAACCCTTCTGACATCTGCTTGTTTATTGTTGATGTCAACAACTGAAACATAAATTGGTCTGTTATCTTGATTTATGATAACATTTTGCAATTGGTCTCTGACATCCAAAGAATCCGGTAAGGTTGGAATATAACCACCATCAGCAAATCTTGTTCTAACGCTAGATATATTCTTTTTAACGCTTCCTGAAGAATAGAATTCAAGCAAATCAGATACATCAATTCTCTTTTTCTTTGAATTAATGAATTCCAACAATGGAGCATTCATTTGGGTTGATATTCTATTTGTAATGAACTCACCACCTTCAATTTCAGCTCTACCTCCTAGAACCTTAATTCCACCATCTCTATGTCTGTTTCCAACTGCAACACCACCGTCCAATTGTCCACCTGAAGCATAAGGTTTATTTGCTTTCATTATTGCAACCTGAGCTGCTGTTGTAGATGCAGCAAGAGCCATCATTGGAACAGCCGGTATTGGCCAATTATTAATTGCTGCCATTGTAACAGCCATTGCGCCATTAACTATTGCTTGAAGAATTTGTCTGTTATACTCAGCTTTCTTTCGCTTTTTGTCCAACTCTTCCTGTTTCTTTTCAGCTTCTGCTTGTTCCTTTTCAATCTTTTTCTTTTCAGCAGCAGCAGCTCTTTCAGCTTCCATTTCAGCATTTAATTGGTCAATAAGATGTTGTCTTCTATCACCTCTACTGGTTGCAAGCTCATCTTCAATTGATTCAACCTTTGATTTATGCTCTTCATAAATTTCAGCTTGTTTATCCAGTTTTTCTTCCAACATTTCATTGTATTTATCCAATTCTTCTTGTTCCTTATCGAAACCAGCGTCTTCAGCATCCCATACAGCTTGCATAATTGTATTGAAAGAATTCATTACCTCTTTTACATATACCATTATGGAATTCAAAAAATCAGGAAATGCACCTTTAGATTTTTCTTTGAGGTCTTTAAGTGTTGCAAGTGCTGCTTCTTCCGCTGCATCAAGTTCTTCTAATCTTTGCTTGAAAAACTCACCACCTAGATTATCCTTATCATCATATAGCTTTTCTCTTTCTTCTTGAATTTTAGAAATTGCAGTTTCTTCTTCACTTATTAATTTAGCATAATTAGCCTTTGTAGCCTTATAATTTATAACATTAAAACCATATCCAACACCTTTTTTATCAGTATCAGTCACAACGGCCTTATTCATTTGTTTTACAATATCATCTTGTCCCTTTCTTACTTGGGCTATAACATTTGAATAATAATCGCTGTAAGCCTTTTCTTTTTTATCAAGGGTTTCTTGAGTTAATGCAACTGTATCTGCTGCATACTTCTTGTCAATTGCATTCATTCTTGCAGTATGCGCATCATTCTCATCCTCAATAAGCTTATCATACTGTTCCTTTGTAATCTTTCCTTGCTTAAGCTGTTGAGCATATTCGCCATTATTTCTTATAAGTCTATCATGTCTTAATTCTTCTTCTTTTTTCTCGTATTCGTACTCTTTATCAAGGTTTTCCTGTCTTATTGCTTCTTCTTTTCTTGCTTGCTCTTGAGCTGCTTTAAGAACATTGCTGTAATATTCCTTCATTTGCTCAAGGTTTTTGTAATTGTTTTGGGTAATTGCTTTACCTGCATTCCTTAAGCTTTCATTATATTTATTTTCTGTTTTTTGAAGAGCATTTTCAACTTCCATTCCAAATGTTTCCTTATTAACACTTTGAATGTCGTTAGCCAAATCCTCATAAATCTTTAGTCTTTCAGCAGCAAACTCTTTTTCAGCGTCTTCAATTTTTTTGTTATATAAAGCAATGATAGCTTGTTTGCGAGCACCTACTAATTTTTCACTTTCAACAACTGCTCTTATTTTTTCGTCTCTTTCTTGTAAAAGTCTAGCTTTTTCCTTTTCCCATCCTTCTTCCATTATTTCAATACGAAGGTTTTCAAGGTCAGCATAAGCAGCAGCCATTTCCTTTCCAAATGATTTCTCAGCGTTAAGTATCTCCCTGTTGTATTTTTCATTGAGAGCTTTTTTTAATTCCTCATCGCCTTTTGCATCTGCAATGTCTTTCTTTCTGTTAAACTCAATCTGTGCCCTCTGCTTCTTTATACCATCAGGCATTGCATCAATTTTTGCTTGCTCTGTGCGCTCCAAATTAAGACTAACATCAACAGGCCCTATACTTTCAGCCAAATCAATGAAACTGTCTTTTATTGCGTTTATTTGTTTTACATAATATTGACCTTCTTTGGAGAATTTATCTATTTGAGTAAGCAGCGAATTTGTTACTTGGGATGATTGTAATTCTTTAGCCAAATCCTTTATTTCACCTGCTGTTTTTTCAGTAACATTTCCAAATTTTTGTATTTCTACACTAGCATTGTAATTTAAATTTGTCATTCTATCAAACAAATCCTCTGCTATAGTACTTCCTAAATCTTGGAACTCTTTTTTTGTTTTATTGATACCAGCAATAGGGCCTGAGAACCATTCAGCAGCCCACTGTTTAAATTTACTAGTAAAATTTTCGTATTTATCAATTTCTTTAGCTAGCTCAATGAATTTTTCTTTTGCTTCATCTATTTCTATGCCACCAATAATATGAAGCGGAACACCATTTTTTAATTCAATTGCTTTATCAGTAAGCTCACTTATTTCAGTTATTAATAAATCAGTTTGTCTTTTTGCATATTCTTCTTGAGTTATTAAACCAGTTAATAAATCATTAAGATTTTGTCTTTTTATTATATCAAATTCTTTATTAAGAGCATCAACTGATGACACTAATAAATCTGTGGCAGTACCAGCTTTATAATCTCCATTTATCCATTTTTTGAGGTCTTCCATTGCAGCAGAAATACCGCCTGATAAAGCCATAAATGCACCCGCAAAAGCAACACCTCCTAAAGCTTTCAATGATGTTGAAAGGGTTTGTACAGCAATCGAAGCTGTTCTTGTTTCTTTTACAAGCATTCCCATTCTCTTCTGAGCGCCAGTTAATTTCATGACAAAATTATCGACAGCATCAGAACCCTTTGAAAACCATTTTCCAATACCTTCCTTGGTATTCAACTGTTGTCTAAGCTTCTCAATGCCCTTTAAAACATTCTGTAATGCTACAAGTTTTGCTATTTGTTGCTCAAGTTCAGTATTATCTAAACCAAAAAGAGTTGAAAAACCTTGTCCAACTTGTCCAATGGCTGTGAATGACTCCATTGTATCAAGAATATCATCCATTGCCTTAGAAGAAGATTTAGCATCATTCATTGCGCTGTTAAGACGAAGTTGGGCTTTTGTGACCTTTCCAAGTTCGTTTTCCAACTGTTTATACATCTTTGTATCTTGCTGGCCATTGAACTCCAATTTACCCATCTCATCCCTAATGGCTTTTGTGGCTTGTTTCAAATTATCAAATTCCTTAACAACGCCGCCAATTGAAACAGATACTTTGTTTAACCCTTCAAATGCACTTTGATAATTTCCAACATTTCTTCCAAAAGTACCATAAGCCTCTTCCATTTCCTTAAGCTTCTGGGTTAATTCGTTTGCCTCTTGGGTCATCTTCTTAATCTTATCAGAATCTCCCAAATCTGTAGCATTAATTGAAGCTTTAAGGTCTGCAAGGTGGTCTTTCATACCCTGCATTGTGTTGGAATAGGTATTTGCAATTAGCCTTTCCTCTGCTGCAATTGCCTTTTGGTCAGCAATAGTTTCCTTATATAACTGTTTTGTTGCATCAACCTTCTTATATATTTCATCTTGAGCTGCAACAATCTTAGCATCAAGTTTCTCGCCCTCTGCCTTTAGCTTATTTATCTCCCTCTGTACAGCAGCTTCCTCTGATGTTGATTTTCCACCTGATGAAGATGATGTTGATGCCTTTGCACCAACATTAACAGTTTTATTTGATAATGCATCTATCTTTTGCTTTAATGCATCCAATTGCTTATTTAATGAATCTACAGCATTAATGGACTCTGTAAGACCATTTATTTGAATTTTATATTCTTTGGTATTAGCCATTTTAAAATATTTTTTATAAACATATGAAAAAAGGTAGGAATAATCCTACCTTAAATCTTTTTCATCATCTTTATTGTTGTCTTATTATTGCCTGATGGGTCAAAACCTGTAATCTCAACCGGCCAATACAAGTCAGAATCCAAATGAAGCATTGCACCATTCTTTATAAGCATATATTCTTCAGGTGTTATATAAGCTTCAACAATAACATAGTTTGAAGCCAAATAAGCAACAATATTGAAATACCTGTCCAAAAGTGATTTTTCGGTTGTCTTATAGCTCAAATTTGTTCCATCAAACATATTTATTGGAAGATACATATCAACATTTTCAGCTGGATACGTTCTTGTCCAAGCATAACCATCACATTTCTGAGGCTTCATAAAGAATCGTTGCGATAAGCTATAACCATCATGTTTCATTGATTCTTCATAGTTATATCCATCAATCATATATGTATACTTCGATATGACAGGCATTCTAAGCGTTACCTTTGTTGTTGGGTCTTCAATGAAATCACTGTTAACAGCAGTCCAAACAAAGTTGTCATAATAAGTATAAGAGAAAGGCAAATTCTTATCAGACGTTGATGTAACATAATAATCATCATTAAGGTCGATAACTGTATAACCACTATCTCCATAATTTGCCCAATCAGGAGAGTTTAACTTATCAGGTGGGTATACTGTCTTCTCAAATCCCCATTCCTCAACGTCAATCTTATACTTAATCGCCATTGATTTTGGATAATCAATCATTTGAGATTCAGCCTCATCTGAATTAACCCTGTTATCCAATTCAACAGCATAATTAAGGCCTGAATTCAGCTTTCTTTTCTTGTCAATTGTTACAGTCTTACCATCTTGAATGAACTCCAAATTGAAAGCATCCATTATGTTTTGAACCCATTCACTAATCTTCTTCTCCTTATTCAAGAAATTAGCAAGATTAAGATTAACATCAAACTCAGTTGGAGTGTTATACGCATATTTTGCTGTTTTCAATTCAAAATAACTCCTAGGTGAAGCTGCTGTTATGCTCAAATCAACATTTGTTGACGTTGTGTAATAGATGTTTGTGCTACCGGTTGTTGTATATCCCCTATGAGCCTCCATCACCTGCAATACGTCATTCTTGTTGAGATAAACCATACAACTTACATAGCCGGTCAATGAATTATTGGTTGTTGAAATATAAGATATTGGTGTGTTTATATATGTGTTCTCGTTATACTTCGTTTCAGTAAAGTCAGTACCTCCTGATTCATTCAATTTCATAAAGGAATAGCCAATTTCAGGATAAAAAGCCTGATTTTCATCAGCTTCTGACTTTGACCAACTATAACCATTCTTCATAACTGATGTAACACCACCATAGAATGAACTTATACCACAGATAAATGATTTTGAAACAACTTGGTCATATGCCATTATCTCGCCGTCATTGTATACATAACCCAATGATGTTGGCTTCCATCTTCTTTGACTGTCATCATTAAAGCCACTGCCATCTACTGTCCTACCTCCTGAGCCACCATTATAGGCTTTCTGTCCTGATTCTCCATTTCTAGTAACAGATGAAGCCCTTCTTTGACCAACATTGCCATGCACTGCGCCATCATCCCTTCTTTCGCCTGAATTATTTGAAATAATCTCATTCTCCATTGATGCCAACTCTGAATTATAAGGGTCTTCATGGGGATAACAGGTTAACCATTCATTGACATTTGGATATGTTTGGTTATTAACTGTATATGTTTCTTGGGTTGGATTTCCATTATTATAGTTTCTGTTATGCTTTCCCTTTATCAACTCATATGAATCATCGTAGTTCCTTACCAAAGCAACCTCAATTGGTGTATTCTCATTGAATCCAACCGGCAATGCAACAGTTTGCCTTTCCATTGTTCTGCTATCCCTGTCATATATCCATTGGCCAACATTTAATGTTCCGGTTTCACCCAACCTTGAATCAACCCTCATTTCAATCTTATAGAAACCACTTTCAGGTATTACAATTATATGCTCATTTGGTTGATACATATAAGTTGCAGAATTAACAACAACGCTACCTGAAGATAATAAATCATAAAGGAAAACTGAACTTAAATTATACTCTGTTGTAGATTCCGCGCCAAAACCATTATCAACATGGCCAAATACCTTGTAATATGGGTATTTAAGCTCTTGTTCATATGGAATTTTACCTGATGTGTCATAAGTTGTTGTTAAGCCAACGCTTCCAAACTTTGGATTTCCCAAATTGTATGTTGGCGTTTGCTCGCTCGCAAGGTTTACAGTCATATACACATTCTTCAAGAACTCATCCTGAAATGCATTGCCATTGACATTATAGCCCTTATATTCAAAAGCCCTTTTCAATGTTTCCAACACTCCCAAATGAGGATAAAAGCTTTCAACGTACCACCTGTTATAATGGTCAATTTCAAATTTTGAGGTGTATTCCTTTAATTCATCCCTTGTGCTTGCTGATATTGGAGATTTTTGGAATGCGCCATAGCAAAGCATTGGAAAACAAACATCAGTTCTTCCACTGTCTCGCATTAAACCATTATAAAAGTTAATTGTATAGCCACCATCACCTGCGCCATCAAAAGGAATATCCCAATGCTCACCTGAAGGAAGTTTGATGTCGGTCATTACATCTTCGCCAAATATCTCATCCAATGAGAAAACCTTAAAAGAAACAAGATTGCACTGATATTTCTTATCCTTAAAGCCATTTAATGTCAAACTGCCGGTGAAAATGTTTATTCCATCAGCATACACCTCCGCATTCCAACGTTGATGGAACTTATTAAGCTTTGACAGGTTATTGGCATAATCAAATATCTTATCATTTATTGGCGTTGAAGGAATTTCAAATGAAAATGAATATTCAGCCTGAGTTGATGCAATCTTTTCAGGGTCATATATGGTGTTGTTGAACCTCAGATTAATTGATTCCTGAGATTCCAACTCCAACAACTGTCCATTAACATATAAATCTATATTATGTCTATTCTCAATCATTTTATTAAATGTTTTTAAATATTACATGCTTGAAGGTGGCATACTAAAGTGGAACTTAATGGTTGCCTCATATAGATTATTATTATCAGTTTCATTAACAGTTAAACTATCAATTAAAATCTGATAATATTCGTCATTTATGATTGTCCAAACCCTCTTTGACAGTATTAAATCATTGAATATCCATCTTCCGTCAGCTTCAATCAAATGAGATTTCAATGTATATACAGTGTTAACATCAATATCATACGGTTTGTTCTTACTGTTTCTGTCATACGTATCATAATCATAATAATCGAAATTCTGCTTCTGATATGTTTGTGTTGATATTGTATTATCTATTGTCTTTCCACCTGTAAAGTCAAAGAAACTAATACCTCCCTTGCTATTTCGCCAATATATCCTCTGAGCGTATTCTGCTGCCTTTAGAGGCTTTATAACGTTATACCTGAGCTTTGGCCCATTGCCCAATTGAATGTCAATGTAGAAGGCTTTATCGAAGGCTCTACCTGAACCATATATATATCTTGCTTCCAATGGGAATTTCAAATCAAATAATCCCTTAGATGACTCTGAATTTCTCCAAGTTGAAACGCCTGATGCAATGAAATTGCCTGCTGAATCCAAATATGTTGTTGTTGCTGAGAATCCACCTGTTCCACCTGCATATATTGAAAGCCATATTACAGGCTCATACACATACAATATGGTTGCGTTGTCATAATCCTCAGTTATATCCCTGCCCCTGCTGTAATTTGCAGCAATCTGAAGGAATTCATTGAGCAAGAAATCTTCACCCTGATTTGCCTTATAACCAACACTTATGTAGTTGGTATCGAAATCATATATATTGGTATACTCACCATCCTTGTTTACAGCATTAACTGACAGTTGAAATGCTCTATATCTTTCATATTCAGCAAATGTTGCTAAAACAGGTGATAAATTGAAATACGCTTCACCATTATGAACATTCTTCTCCAGTGTTGTAACATAATGGAAATTACCATCTTCCAAATCTTCCTTCAATACATCAACAGTTACCTTTCCACCAGCTAACTCTCCCTCAGAATAACCCTCAGTTGTTGACTTTGAATAGAATTCTGTTGGAATATTGGTTGTTAACTCAAAGTTTGCAATCTCTCCCTTTTGTCTTGCCGAGAAATATACAGTATCACCTGAACATCTTATTGCGAAATTTGCAATAACTGATGGACAATTTCTGAATGCCTTTGCAACATAATACGCTGTTGTTTCATTACTGTTGCTTATATAGAAGTTCTTATTAACAGCATTTTCATAATTCATCACATTGGTTATGCTTTCTCCTAAGAATGTAATTGAATATTGAGAATTGCCGGTAACTGTCTCTTGCAAATTACCTGTAAACGATAGTTCAACCGATGCTCTGCCTTGCCAACCATCATCCTGTACTCTTAGTATGTTTGGAACACCTGTAAACAATATAAGATTGCTTGCTGATTCCCAACTTTGATTGTCTAATCTTACATCCATATTTAATTAAAGTATTTATCAATTTCACTTGTTATTATATTAAAAACACTATCAGCCCATTTTGAAAAAAATTCATCCAAGAATGGTAATATCTTGCTAACATCTTCATCAGGGTCATATTCAATAAATGGCCTTGGAGCAATCTCATTCCCATCAATAATCATTCTCTTATATAATACCCATACAATCTGATTCTGGGATAAATTGCCAATCCTGATATTCTTTCTCCTTACCCAATCTGTTACATTCTTTATGAATAGCCTTGCAGTGCCTGGATATCTACCTGTTCTTCTCCATCCTGTAACAATGTATTGATAGTAATCTGCAATCTGAAACACCAATGCATTATCACCTTCAACCCTCACATCAATGGACTTTTCCAATTCTGAGCCAATAAGAGTGTTGGTACCGGTCTTTCGATTGATACCAACTGAAGAATGAAGCCTCAATATAATTTCATTCTTTATCTCCTTTGCTAATTCATCCAATGCTTTCTTAACATCCATTTCTAGGCAAACTTATAGGTTTTAAATCAATGTCACCAATCTCATCTTCAGGAATATCAATTGGTTTGTCAGGTTCATCCTCATATGGCTCATCATTGAAGTTATCATCCAATGTACAAAGGTCAACAGGTGACGGCATTTGCAAAACAAGGCTTAATTTTACCCCTGCTGCGTTATCATCAGTGTAGTGGGATAATGTAAGGATGCTGTAATCATAAACGCTCAGAACGCCTTTAAATTCGTCCTTGGTGTCAATGTAAGCCATTATATCGCAAGCAACTGTATATGCGTTGTTCTGAACATCCAAAACAGTTGTATCACTATCAACAAAACCCAATATGTATATCTGAAACTCAGCCTTGAATATGTTTGTTGTAATGTTCAACTGATGAAGGGAAACATCATCAACATACACCTGAAAATACTTATGATTGTTTTGGGCATTATTCAAAATATCAGATTGGTATCTGAATGTTCTAACACCCTTATGACGAAGACTTACATCTTTAATTATATCAATTACATCTTTAATCATATATTTTTTATTTAAACATATCGTTTTGACATTAATTAACAAAAATAATTTGGGATTATCAAATCAAAAATTTACCTTTGAGCCATTCATAATTTAATATTTTTTTTTGATTGATGCTAAAGTATGATTGGGAAATCAGAAAAAGCAAAAAGGGTGGTAGCTACCACCCCTTTTTTATACTGTTATGCTACATAACATTATTTATGCTTTGATTTTGCTTTTCTTAAATTCTCTTGGAAGGAATCTTCAACCTCTTCCATATCTCCCTTTTGAATCAAATATGTAAGATATGTAAATGCATCAGTTAAATACGTTTGATTGACTTGAGGGATTTTTTCAATTTTTTCATCTGCCAATTCAAAGACAACCTTTTGAAAACCCCAATCTTCTCCAAATTGTCTATATTCTGCTGAGTGAGGTTTATTCCTTCTTCCACCAGAGAATACAATTGGGAATGTCTCTCTGATATTATGTACAAGTCTAAAAAAAAACCTATAATTGGCAATATACTTGTTACTGGCTGTTTCTCAAACATTTCCTTCCTCTTATCAAATATCTCAGCCTCAAACTTGGAATCATATATTTCTCCCTGCTTTCTGCATAAAATTGCAAGGAATGAAGCATATGAATGCTTATCATTCTTTAATACTGTATCAACTGCAACGTATTCTCCCAATTTTAACTTTTCCATTATGTTGATAACATATTCCTCACCATCAATCATAATCTTATTTGTTGGCTCACCAACTTCAGGTTGGGTTGAAAGAAAGGTCAAATTGGATAATATCTTTTCCAAGAATTCAGCTGGTAACGCATTAATCTCATCCTCTGTCTTATTGGTTAGAATATGCAATACCTTCCTTATGTCAAAGTTTTCATCCTTGCCATCATAATAACGTTCAATCTCTTGGTATATTCCCAATGTAATGTCTTTCCAACTGCTTGGTACTGTCCAAGAGCCATAATCAATTATATTATCGTTGTCTTTCATTTATATAAACTGTTTTATTAATCCTCCATTTGCAAAATTAACTTTAGCACTACCTGATACCTTAAAGTCTTTTCTGCATTGCAAACATATTCCCAATGATGTGACAGTATCGTCATGGTAGCCATCCTTCGCAGCATATGTTATATTGCCTGATTTGGTTAATTTAAAGGTAAATGTGCTTAATTCTGAGTACAAAAGCCTATTATCTTCCTCAAAGTGTATCTCACTGTTAGCAATATCGACTGCCAAAAGAGATATATACTGCTTTTTCGTTTCATTTGTCGTTGTAAAAGTATAAAAATTAGATTTTGATGCCAATTTCTTCTTAATTTCATTGGCCATTACCTCACCAATACTGTTATTTTCAATATATGTTGCAACCGGGTGATAAAAATTAATCCATTTGGCCAATATTTCATACTTTTCATCCAAACTTCCATCAATTTTATGCTGTCTTACCTCATTCTTGTCATTAATAACTGTCAATATGGTGTTATCATCACCAACTGATGAAGGGTCAATGCCAATCCAACACCTTCCATTGGTATAATGACCATCAAAACAATTGGCAAAATTTGGAAATACAGTTAATGCGTTATCCAAAAACTCAACCTCAAATTCCTGTTGGAATGCCAAAGGTGGATAACCTCTCTTTAATTCCTTAATCTCTTCGTCTGAAATTAAATCATCATCGTATATGCTTGCTGTAATCTCCTTATATCCCTTTTCCTGATTGAATGCTTTAAGATAAAGGTCATAATACATCCCCTGTCTTCCATTTGGCGTTGATATTACCAATACCTTTGGCTTCCTTGCCTTTATAATCGGAAAAATGACATTATAATAAGGGTCACTTCCATCTGACAACTGTACAGGAAAGAATGCTGCCTCATCCATAACCAATAACCCTGAAACAGTATTACCTCTGATTGAAGTTGGCGATTCCATTGAGAAGAATTTCAAGGTGCTTCCATATACACTTTCAATCTTTAAATCAGCAGCATTCGCCTTTTTAACAATACCTGTTCCTTCCAATAATTGCGTTAGTTCAGCAAAAACCTTTTTACCCTGAGAAAATGTTGGTGATATATAAGCATTATATGTTTTTGGCTTGCAAAGGAATTCAATAAGCATTATCTCAGCAAATACTGTCTTTCCACTAGCATTGCCTAGACCATCTTGCTATAAGGAATTGTGTATCTTTATCATGCAAAATGTTCCAGGCTTCATTCTGTTTCCTAGTCAGTTTTATATTAAAGTTTATCTTAGGCATACTTCCAAATATATCCTTTATATTGAAGCGATTTAACCCACTTGTTACCTTTCATCTGGCCGCCATGACAAGCAATCATTATTCCTTGTTTTGTGAAACCAGTTTTTCTTGAGGCTTCCCATGCTGATGGATAAGTAGCAATTAGCATTCCATCCTTATTATATTGATTAATAGGTTTTCCACTTCTTATTGTGTTTGATTCTTTAACCTTATTAGCACATTTTAAATGTCTATCATTATATGTGTTATTATATTGTGACGAACACCATTCTAGGTTTTCAACTTTGTTATTAGTTTTGTTTTCGTCTTTATGATTTATTTGAGGTAAATTATCATTGTTTGGTATGAAAGCTTCAGCAACTAATCTATGTATTAATGCTTGTTTTACTTTTTTTGTACCATTGCATAATCCAACCCTTAGATAACCATCTTGAGTAACTTTTGGAACTAACCATTTATTTGAAATCTTACTCCAAACTCTTCCATCATCTGTAATTTGGTATCTCTCAAATCCTTTTATATCTACTTGTTTCATAGTATTAGATTTTTTACAAATATACAAAAAATTATTCAGATTCAGAAGCGTTTTCATTATTATTATCAAAGCCAAAGTTAATGTTAATACCTTCCTTGTTATTGACAATTTGTATGGCTGTATCAGGGGATTTCTTCTCAATTCCAAATATCTTTGCCATTGAATCCAATATTCCCCTTGCATTGTATATATCGCCCTTCTTTACAGCCTCTTCCAATAACGCCTCATACCTGCCATAGAACATCTGTCTTAACCTCTCAGCCTCAATGTCAGTGTCAACAGCAAACCTATCCAATGCCCTGTTGTAATACTCTGCACTCTGCCTTGCTTTTAATGGCTTGTTATTATATAAGCCCTTCATTATCTTATCGATAACAACAGACCTGCTTACACCATTGGCAATATCACAGTAAACCAACTCAACCAAAGCATCAGCCTTGTTATATGCATCAGTTAATGTCGGCATTCCCTTGGTACCAGGAGTTTTCTTTGCTTTTCTATCTGCTTTTGATTTATTGCCATGTGATTTTGCCAACATATGCCTTAACTTTTCTTTGGTCTACCGGGACGTTTCTTTTCGTCTACAGTAGCTTTATTTTCTTCAGGGGTAACATTGTCCACCTTATCATCTTTTAACGCCTCAGAAGCCTCTATTTCTTGTTTCTTGCACATTTCCTTGAAATATCTTAATGCGGCCTCCAACTCACTTATCCTACCTCTTATACAAGTTCCACAATTGGTAACGTTAACTCTCTTATCTAACACC
>Ga0247609_10000749_pt1 | contig 42855 bp, 40 predicted proteins | sample 172DNAGHGlowgp2_FD_193487 | JGI IMG/M metagenome (GOLD analysis project Ga0247609, IMG submission 193487) | Sheep rumen microbial communities from Palmerston North, Manawatu-Wanganui, New Zealand - 1728 DNA GHGlow gp2 | ecosystem: Host-associated > Mammals > Digestive system > Stomach > Rumen ... | reverse complement strand
AGCTTTAACAGTTTTCCTTGTTACGGTTGCTCGCAAGTGATTATCTGGAGTTTGATGTTCTTCGCAACCTATATCCTTTTACTTATTCAGTCGCTTTTTCAATTCCCTTTCATTTATGCAAAGATATAAAAAAATCTGGACAATTCCAAATTTTTCGACATCTTTTTTATATAAATATCACAATAGTTTGGAAAGTTTCTTCAAATTGGATATTTTTTTAAAAATATTTTGTAACAATCTGTGGACTAGGATATTACAACAAAAAATAATTTTTGGCAATTTTGCATTTGTGGATTTTTCATTAACATTTTTTAAAAAAGTTGGTCAAAAATTTGGAAATTAAAAAAAAAGGATATATCTTTGCATTGTGAAACAACAAATGTTAACCATGTTTCACACTCTGATGTAAGTATTGTTCTATAAGTTTCTTTGAGTTTGGCAGCATCTCCTTCAAAACTGCCATTTTTATTTACTAATAATTTAAAAACTGAGAAAATGGAAAACAAGACAAAGAGAATTTATCCAAGCCAGCAATTGATATGTAGCTTGGATGCGAGAGTTTTAAAATGCTTAATGTGGATTTTGGGATGGCAAAGTCAATTGGACATCAAGTTGTATGTTCATCAAATGTCAAAGTTCTTACACATGGATGAAGAGGTTATTGAGTTGTGCATCCAGACTTTGGAAGATGTTCATTTAATTGACATCAAGAGGGTTGACCAGACTTGGGTTGCGAATTTGAATGCTGAGACGTTCCAGCGATATTTCAATATTCCAATGGAAAAAATTAAGGATGGTAATGGCATTCCAATGGCGAAAGAAGCAACTTGGAACAAAGAAACCAAGGAAGAGAAGAAACAATCTTCTAGTGATATTACGGATATGAGTGATGATGACCTCAAGTTATTGCTTAAGAGGATTCAAGTAAGCCTTGAAGAACGTTCACAAATGAAAAAGGTGGTTGTTTCAAATAATGATATAAACGACTTACCTTTCTGATGACTTACAAAGCGTATGAATATTACACAAGGGATGGTATTGCCGTAACGCCTTGGTTTCAATGGGAGTCTACATTAAGAGACAAATGGCAATTGAAGGGAAAGTTGAGAAATTTTTACAAGACTGATTGAGAACTCAGTTTTTAGTTAATTATTATATGCTAGGCAAGATGGAAGTATCTTGCACAGAACCTAGGTCGGAGAAAAACCGTACTTAGGTTCTTTTTGTTTTAGATTTAAAATAAAGACACCCATTCTAGTTTAAAATATGTAACTACTAGATGTCATTTAAGACCATTTCCAGCCGTTCTAACGAGGTTTTATGGTATGAGTGGACAGTTGTCAAGGTGACATAAAATTAAAGCCTCAGAGACGATTTCTGAGGCTTTCTTTCTTTTACTATGTTCTTCTTTCTTTCTCATGTGTGCGTATGAAGTCTTCCTTTTCCTTGGTTCTTTTGTTATATTGGAAGTATCTGTTGCTGTAGAACTTGATGAAGGTTTGGTAATCTCGGTCTGCTGTACCTCTTGCCATCTTATTTGTACACCACTCTTCCAAGGATTTGGTAACATAGTGCTTGATGTGTGCATTGGTATAATCAATGTTCTGCCAAGGTCTGTTATCAACTTGCACACCATTTGCATTGCAGCATCTCAATGGTGTTGATGGGATGTGAGGATTGCCGTAAAAGACCACATTGATGCCACCCTTTACAATGCTCTTGATGTGTGCATTTTCTGAGAATTGGTACTGAACGCATAGATTCAATGGAAGTGGGTATGTAAACCTCTCCTTCAATGGTTTGGTATAATCTGCTTCAATCTGTTCACAATCACCATAGCAGAGCCAGTTGATTAAGACGCAATCAAAGTCTTGCTTGTCTTGCAAGAACTCATCAATTGTTTTATGGTTCTCAAGGTAAAGATGTTCATCAATATCGCAGAAGAAGAACCAATCATAGTCATTCTTATATTTCTCATAAATCTCGCTGTAACAGCGCATCTGATACCCTACCTTATCAACATACCCCTCATAGATTACAAAGCCTTCATAGGGCTTTAAAATGCCCTTTACGTCCTCATTATCATCACTGTGGTTGTTATCACAAAAGATGATGTTGGTAAATCCAAGAGATTTATAATGCTCAATAAATTCTGGCAAGTATCTTCCTTCCAATCTTGCCATAGTTACAACACAAGTTCTCATTTGTCAACACAATTTACTTATTTTATGTCAGTACATTTTCTGCGAGGTGAATAGAGTTGGAACATAGGATTAGGGTTGTTCAATTTAGGATTCATTGCACAACCACATTCACATTCACATGCGCATACTTGTGGGAAATAATCTGGTCTTTGGCATATATACTTTTTCACATAATCCTTTAGGAATTCTACTTGTCTGCGCAAATGCGCTTCTACATGTGTTAAAGATTTTAAAGATAATGAGTCAGAATTGTCAGATTTCCCTAGTGTTAAACCTACGGCACTAGCATGTGACCAAATAAAACTAAGACCTTCCAAACATACAGCATATGAAAGGTATTGCAGCAACATGCCTTCTGTCATAAGAGCTTGATTTGCTTCTGATATATTGTTATTCTCCACTTGTTCTTCCAATTCATCCATGAGAACGTCACCAATCAAAGGACGTACCCATATTGCTTGAGCAACTGGAACATAGTTCATGATTTCTGAAAAATCATAATTAGTTGGTAAAGGTGAATATTTAGCCAACAGAGCTTTGTTAATTATATTTGACATAATAATTTGGTATTTTAAATAATTTTATATATATTTGCAAAAATTGATAATCTAATGCTAAAATAAACATAAAATTATATGGGAGCACATAAGAAATATTTAACTGAAGAAGAGAGAAAAGAGGCTGATAGAGCAAGCAAAAGAAAATGGTTTTTGAAAAACAGAGAAAAACAAAAAGAATATAACAAAAAGTGGGCAAAAGACCACAGAGAATACCACAACAATGCAACCCAAATTTGGAAAGACAAAAATCCAGATTGGCAAAAATGTTATCGTTCAACTAAAATTGGTAGAGCCTCAATGCTACTTGGTGGATACAAATATTCAGACAAAATACACAACAGAGGAGATTGTGATTTAACTGCTCAATGGATTGTTGAAAACATTTTTTCTCGACCTTGCCATTACTGCGGTGATTCAGACTGGACAAAAATAGGGTGTGATAGAATTGATAATTCAAAGCCTCATACAATGGATAATGTTGTTCCTTGTTGTGAAAAATGCAACAGAAACAGAGGTAAACGTAATTATGATGATTATATTAATAAAATAAATGAGGTACAGTGACGTACCTCATTATTTTTTACTAGCTGTTTGTTCTTCTACGTTATTTTCATCAACATCTTTTTCATTGACATCAGTTGAACTTGTACGTTCTTTGACATCAGCATCATTTTCAAAATCATTGAATGACAATTGTTTCATGATGATTTCAGTATCAACGCCATTTAGCTTAAGCATTTGGTTAAGCGTTCTGATGACAGCCATACGGTTATAATTGCCAGTGAGTTTGTTATACAGTTGGTAACTTACTTCAAGCTTATCCGCTTCTGATGAGAAACCGCTATTTCCAATGTCTGGCATTCCTATCAATGCTGCATTTGGTATTTGATGTGCTGCAAGAATTCTGTTTATCACTCTCTGGTTTGCATCAGCATATAGATTAACGTTTCCAGTGCTATTGGTAAATGGTACGTATTCAACTCCCTTATCTTCAACATTATTACGGAATGTAATCATAACACTGTTGGCGTTCTCAGAACCTTGGAACATCTTTGTTACGTTCTGTATGATTGCTTGTCTCTCTTCATCAGTCTCAACCTCTGGAAGTGTCAGAACACCACTTGGAGTGAACCCATTGACAATATTCTTCAAGTCATAGTTGCAATATTCAATTTCAGCTTGGATTGCTTTTATTGCAGCAGCGTAGTGTGGCTGGGTATAATATGTCATCGTTGGACTATATGCTCTATATACATACAAGTATGGAACGCCTTTTTGAAGCTTCATATCTGCTTTCATGTCAAACGCTTCAATCTGTACTGGAGGATATTGTCCCAATGCAGTCCAATCGTTTGAAATCCAGTATGAAGTTATTTGTCCATCTTCATCATACTCTGACCAGCGTACTTTATCAAGCGGCATATGCCAGAATGAACAAGTCTTGCCATCTTTGTTTAAAATTATCTGCAAAGCATAAGAGCCATAGAGAATATAATCAGTTGCTAGAGACTTAATTACCTCATCCCATGTCTGGGCATAGTTTGGCACAACTTCATCACCATTAAGTTTCATTTGTTCGAAATCAACACCGTTTCCTAGTATTGACTGGACTGCAAAATTAACTGATGAACGATGTGTTGGACTTTGGTTATACAAATCCAACAATAAATTTGGATAGTTGTTTTTGAGGCCCCAATTGACCCATCCAAGAGCATTTTTTCGAGTAACCGCACTTCCTTCAATTTGCTTTTCGAATTTTGTAATGAAAACTCCACCACTAGATTGCGGTTTCTTAACGCTACCTTTTGGTCTTCCTACTTTTTTTGCAATTTCTGCCATATTTATTTGAATTTTTTCGAATTTATTTTTAATTAAACATAAAAAAAGGGGATAGATTTTCATCCATTCCCTTTTGAAAATTATACAGGGTCTCCTGCAACCAACTTATCTGTTGTATATCCTGTTGGTACTGTATAGAATACATCGTTTACAAGGTCATATGCTCCAACCTCATTATCATTATCTCTTATACATGGAACAAGGTCTCTTACCAATGTGCCATTATCATAGACCTGGAACGAGAACAGTTTACCTTTAAAGTGTTCTTGACCCCAATAACTGCTTGAAGATGGTCTACCACTACCTATGTAAGTGAAGACACCAAGGTTATCACTTGCAGTTCTTGTTGTGTATGTATTTGAACCAACCAATGTTTCATCAAGATATAGGTAATTCTTGTTCAAGTCTAACAAATGCTTATTGTAATCTGATGTTACATTGTTGAACTTTGTCCAAGATGTTTTACCTAGCCAAGATATCTGTAAATATCCGTTTTCATAGTTTGGCTCTATACCAGTTGCAGAGTTCCAAGCACCTGCACCCCAGAAACGTCCAGCACCACTATCTGTAACCATTTGATACTGCATTACGACCCTTGTATCTTGGTTTGGATAATAGTTTGTATTGACATATGAAGTTCCAGTATTCTCTATGTATTCAACCTATGTATAACCGTCTGGTAATCTTGATGGATTATAAACCCACTCGTACCCACTCTGTGAATCACCGCTGAATACATACTTATCACCATCAATGGTTGCTGTCATTCCAACCCAAGGACATTCATAATCCTCTGCTTCAGTCATTGAAGAGAACGAAAGATTATTTGGAGGGTCTTGGATTTCATCATAATACATTGGATATATAACAGTAGTGCCTCCGTCTTCCACAATATGATAAGTTGGTGTATTTGAGTTGGTGTTATTATATGTAACATTCAAAACACTATCATACATTGAAATCTCTTGAGAACCAGTTGTATTGTTTTTGATAAACTTAAGGTCATTGACAAGTACATTACTTGCATTATACACTTGTATTCTGCTTATATGACATTTTTGATTGCTTGATAATGATATGGAAGGTTCATATAATCCATCATACCAGCTTTGGCTTGCTACACTAGTTGAGCCTGTAACTATTGCAGTACCAGTTTCTTCAAGTTCAACTCTAACAGTACCATATGTAAGTATTATGTTCAAAATTTGACTGTTTTCATAGTTTCTAAGAGTGCTGTTTTTCATTATACGATAACTGTAGTCACCAGTATAAACGGAAGGACTTGTGGTTGATGTTGGGTTATGTAAATCATAGTAAAATCCATTACTATAAAAATGATATTCAATTGGAGATTTATTATTATCAATCCAAAAAGACCCTATATCACTAGAATATGAACCCTGAAGATATGCTGTAAATATCATCTTATAGTTTTCTCCCCAATAGTGTCCAATATCAAATTTTGCATTATCACCACTTGATGGTGGGTCAAACCATACTGTTTGGCTTGTGCTTCCACTGACTTCTCCAACGTTAACCCAAGAGCCACCACTGTATTGATATTCATAATCTCCATCAATGGTCAACTTTCCTTCATAGTAAGTGATGGTTCTTCCACTACCATATATACCATATTCTTCATATTGGTTAAGATTGTTCAACTTATACCATTTCTCAGTTGCTTTGTCATATACATCCTCAAACTCTGTATCTTGGTATTGTGTAATATCGTCAACAACCGCATAACATGGTGTCTGTGCTGTAGGTGAGGTTGAACTAACCTTATAGTAACAAACGGCATTATTGCGATACACCTTTATAATATCAGATGTATCGAAATACCATTTGCTTATATCTGAATTATTATATTTAATCATAATCTATTTAACTATTTGGTATTGCTTGAATTCTTGAAGCATAAGTTGACCAGTTTGTTGCAGACTTATATGCGCTAACTGATTGTGAAGGAACATATATTGGGCAGTTGTTGGTACTTTCAAAAACATTATTACTAGTCATTGTAGGTGGTGTTGTCGCTAAACAACACACTTTTGTAAGACCACTACATTGTCTAAATGCCCCAGCTTCAATACGAGTTACACCACTTGGAATTATTACTGTTTTAAGACTATAACAATTATAGAATGCTGCTGAACCAATTTTTGTAATTGTATTAGGTATAGTGACTGCTGTTAATCCAATCATACTTGGAAAAACACTACCTTCTATAACTGTCATTCCACTACCAATGTTCAACGTTGTGATACTATTCAAATTAGTAAAAGCATAACTACTAATACTTGTAACACTATCAGAAATATTCATCACTCCATTAGTGTCGCTATTAAATCTTAATATTCCTGAGTCAGCCCAGAATGAATCACCGCCTATAGTTGTAACATCATCAGACAAAGTTACACTAGTTATGCCTTTGCAAGAGGTAAAAGCTTCACTACCGATACTAGTTACTCCATTTCCAACATATACTGATTTTAAAGTATAATCATAATTTCCACTATTTTGTCCACTTATAATTAAGTTTTTAGGAATTGAAGTGATTGCCCCTACAGGTAACATTTTTGCAGTACCATCAACAAATACACCCTTAACAGCTAGCTCTGAATCTTGTGCTGTAACCCATTCTTCATTACTACTATACTTATATGCTTGACCATTTGTGTAACAATACTGGCCAACACCAACTGTAGGACAAGAAACAGCCTCCATATCAGCAACACTTGAATATGTCAAAGCTGAAGAAGGTGTTGTCTTTGTTGAATATTCAACTGATGCTTGTTTTGAACCTACAATAAGATGGATTGGTGTTGAATTCCAATAATTTATGCTGTCAATCACAATGCTTGATGGGGCTTCAGATGGCAAAGATAGATAAAAATACTCACCATCATTTGTTACAGTACCTTTATATGTATCATATACATAGTCTGCAAATCCACCAGTATTAAGACTAATTTGTAATCTACTACCATCGTTGCTTCTTATATTTAAATCAACCCATATAATTGTTTCAACATCAGCATATGGTATTTTGAATGTTGTTGATAGAGTTTCACCAACATAAGGTGATGGACTTGTATTATCAATTGTATATGTCACTGATGAAACAACATAAGAACCAACAATGCTCCATGAGCCTCCACTGTATTGGTATTCAGTTGTTCCAACTACACCTAGTTTGCCTTCATATGTGGTTGCTGAAGATATATTTTCGACTATATCATATATGCCATACTCTTCATATTGATTGAGATTATTCAACATGTACCATTTTTCATCAGTATGTGAATATACTGAATCATATGTGGTTGATGTGTATGATGTAATCGGTGTTGATATTACTTCATAACAAGTAGAACCAGTAGGAGGTGGTGTTGATGGATATATTTTCACATCACCAATGTATAAAGCATCGACACTTAAAGTGCCGACCTTCAAATTATCAATTTCTAGGTTTCCTATTTTAATTGTATCTGCCATATTTTTTAATTTTTAAATTCATTATTTTTATGACATAACATTAACCTACAATTACATACAAAACATTTGAATCCTTGGTAGCAAGAGCATCATACTCTGCTTGAGTTAACTTGACAAGGCTTAATCCACCTAATGCAGTAATAGCGTTTGAAGCGTTTGTTACAGCACCATTCCAAGATGTTTTTTCTGCTGCTGTTGTATGCACATTTGTATCAGCAGTATGGGCTGTGAATGCTGATTCAGCAGTCATACCAGTTACACTGATAACATCATTTGTAATATCAATACCATCACCAGCTGTATATGATGAACCACCTCCACCACCAAGATGGTCTTGAAGTTTGATGTCAGTTCCACCAGAAGAGAGATATATATCACCATTCTGCCTTATTTCAAATGCATTATGTCTTGCATTATCAGCAGTACCATTACCAACTGAGAATAATGTATTACCACTATCACCAAAGGTTGTAGATGCTGTTGAACTTGTATTATACTGGCCAACAGAAAACTCTACTTGATTTTTAGAATCATTGTACTGCCCAAAAGAACTTGCATAAAAGCCACTAATATTAATTCCTTGTCCAAATGCAACAGCACCATTACTACTTCCCAAATTATTCACCCCACCAAATGAAAACTGAGTTCTTAGCCAATGCATATTACTAGATGTAGGGGCTGTATCAGAAATCCATATTTTTGCATTTCTACCTCTAAACCAATAAACAGCATAATCATTAGAATGGTTGGAAGTTAACCAAGTTTTATAAATACCATCATAATATATTTCATTGTTGTTGTTGATGGTTACACCACTAACACCAGTATATGATGAACCGCCTTGAATATCAATGTTTCCACTACCCAAGATGCTTTCATTGTTGATGGTCTTGATATTCTGTGAGCTGACCAATGTATCTTGCTTTGTAGATGTTGCAGCAGTGATAGCATTATCAACTTCAGTCTTGGTATAAGTTGTTGCAGTATCTGCTTTATCACCAAGCAATGTATTGGTTTCAGTTTTGGTATAATAGTTTGTTAAGTCACCAGCTTCAGCATCTGTTATGACATAGAAAGTATTTGGGTCTTTATCCACTAATGCATCGTACTGTGCTTGTGTAAGCTCAACAGTCTTTGGTGCATTGCTATCTTCAATCTGGTAAGTTGTACCGCTAAGTCTTATCGTATTAATATTGCTCATAATAAAAAATCGATTTTAATTAAACATAAGAAAAGGCGAGATGCAAAATTAACTTGCGTCTCACCTTTTGACATTTATCTATATTGTTATGAAAGAATTAACTAGAATATTAAAGTTGTACCTTCAACCGTTGGTAGTGATTGAACTTGTAAATCACCAGAGCCTAACAAGGAAGTACCATTTATACTTTTAATATTCACTTGATTTACCAATGCATCTTGTTTACCATTCCATGTGGTCTTATCACTTGATGTTACATGGATTGTAGTATCAGCAGTATGAGCAGTTAATGCATCATTAACTTGAGTCACAGCAGAAGTTTCAGCTTTTCCACTTGTAGCAGCTTCTATTTCATCATCAACTTGAGCTTTTGTGTAATAGTTTGTTGGGTCAAATACACCACCGATTGGAATAACTGTTTCAGACTTTCCTGCATCAGTGTTCCATGTGAACACAAGACAAGGTACTGATTCACCTTCAATAACTCGATTCTCAACAACAACTGAATCAAGGAAAGCATCTTTAACGAAGTCTGAAGCATCGATATATGCAAGTACAGTTCCACCAGTTGATTCATGATAGAAATTGATTCTCTGAGTGGTACTATCATAGTTCACATTGCCAAATAAACCAGCAACATCAGCTTCATCGAGTTTTGCATTCCATGCTGTCTTATCAGCAACAGTCACATGTATATCAGTGTTTGCTGTATGTGCTGTAAGAGTGTTATTGATTGGAGTTGTAGCAGCAGTGATTGCATTCTGAACATCTCCACTAGTTTGATAGCCTTGCTCTGCTATAGATTCTGCAAGTGCGTTGGTTGCAGCAGTAACATAATTCTCTGTTGCATAACCTTCTAAGCTATGTACAGCAGACGAGTCAACAATATTATATGTTACGCCACTAAGTTTTATTTTGTCAAGATTTGCCATAATTTAATATATTAAATTGTTATGAATTCAGAGTTTAAAACAAGAGTGTCATTTTCTACTTTCGCATAGTTATTTCTCATGTTTAACGCATCTAGTTTAGTCATATAAGATGATAGAAGAGAATTAGTTTCATCTTTTGTGTAAGTATTCAAAAGCCTTTCAGTGTTCTGCCTTACTTGCTCTGCAATTGCATCAACTTGTGCTTGGTCTGCTTTTGTCGCAATTGCTCGCTGAATCATCTCTTCTACTTCTTCCCTTGTGACAGCACTAGTTGTAATTTCTTCAAGTAGCTTGTCAACTTCAGCCCTTGTGTAATAGTAATCAGCATTTGCAAGAACTGTGATGGTTTGTTGTACTGCCCACCTCTTCAAATCAACATCTGGCGTTATCGTCATAGTTCCACTGCATCCTTGATGTGGGGCAATCCATTCTTGCATTATATCGTCATAATTTTCTATCATAAAAGTACTTTATTTAAACATAAGTTTTATGAAATAGGTTGAATTCTGTCAGCATAAGTACTCCAACCACTTGCAGTTTTATAAGCTTCAACGCTCGCTGCTAGAACGTAGATTGGACAATTATTGGTGTTATTAAACGCTCTACTTCCTAGTATTGGAGGTGTAGTTGCATTAACTGTTATACTTGTAAGGCTTCTACAATCATAGAAAGCATCACCACCAATACTTGTAACACCACTACCTATTGTACAACTTGTAAGACTATAACACCCAACAAAAGCATATTCACCAATACTTGTAACACTATTAGGTATTGTTACACTTGTAAGACTACTACAACTATAGAAAGCCCAATCACTAATACGTATAACACCACTTGGAATATCTATATTTGTAAGTCTTTCACATTTGAAGAAAGCTTGTTTACCAATACTTGTAACACTATTTCCTAATGTCACACCTGTAAGCCTATAACAATTTTGGAAAGCAGATTGACCAATACTGGTAACACAATCTCCAATTTCAGCAGAAGTCATTGCCGAATACTCATAACCACTTGGTTTGGTTGTTGCAGTTGTTAATGCTTCATCTTGGCTTGTACACTCTGCACTGTATGTTTGTCCATCGCTATATGTTGCTTTGAATTTACCATCAAATGATGGTACACATTGAATTCTATCAGCATAAGCACTCCAAGCAGTCTTATAAGCTTCTAATGATTCACAAAGAACATAAATTGGACAATTATTGGTGTTATTAAACGCTCTACTTCCTAGTGTTGGAGGTGTTGTCGCAAGACAAGTAATGCTTTGTAATCCACTACAATTAGTGAAAGCATTACCACCAATGCTCGTTACCCCACTAGGAATAGTAACACTTGTAAGACCACTACAACCTTGGAAAGCCCTCTCACCAATACTTGTAACACTGTTTGGTATATCTATACTTGTAAGACTACTACAACCATTGAAAGCCCAACTACCAATACTTGTAACTGAGTTTGGAATTACAGTGTTCTGACAGCCATAAAGAAGTGTGTTTGTGGCTGTCTCTATAATTGCGTTACAGTTGTTGCGAGAATCATACACTGTGTTGTTCGCATCTACAGACATTGAGGTTAAACCACTACAACCACCGAAAGCATCCGTACCAATATATGTAACACCACTTGGTATTGTTATACTTGTAAGACTACTACATCCATAGAAAGCTCTATAACCAATCTCTGTAACACTGTCTGGTATGTCTATATTTGGAAGACTAGTGCAATCTCTGAAAGCATATTGACCAATACTTGTAACGCCACTACCTATTGTACAACTTGTAAGACTACTACAACCTTGGAAAGCTTGTTGTCCAATAGTTTGTACACTGTTTGGAATGGTTATACTTGTAAGACTACTACATCCATAGAAAGCTCTATAACCAATCTCTGTAACACTGTCTGGAATAGTTACACTTGTCATCGTACTGCAACTACTGAAAGCATAATCACCAATACTTGTAACACAATCTCCAATCTCAGCAGAAGTCATTGCCGAATACTCATAACCACTTGGTTTGGTTGTTGCAGTTGTTAACTCTGTATTTCCATCACAATTTTTTGTATAAGTTTGACCACCAATGTATGTTGCAGAGAACTTTGTATTAGTTGGCCAGACTTTTGAAGTATTGCTATATACCTCTTGAACTGGTCTTTCTTGATACCATATTTCTGTAAAACCACTTAAATTTTGATATGCAATCATATTATTCTTGTATTAGATATATAGTATTAATGTCTTTTACAGGAATGGCATCATATTGGGCTTTTGTACCACTCCATATGGATGGAATTGTTGGTTTATTCGTTAAGTCGTTGTAATTTCCACTGAAATCAGACTTGTTATTCCAAGTTGATTTTTCACTTGCTGTTACATGGATGCTAGTATTTCCACTGTGTGAATTGAAGTTTGTTATTGTAGCAAACTTTGCATCTGACTCAGCCTTTGTATAAGCGTCAACCGTTGGTGATGTTGCTGTTACACTGATAACATCATTTTCGATTGAAATACCAGTACCAGCTGTAAGTTGATTCTGCTTGCCATTAATCTTTGTATCGAGTGCTGTTTCAGCAGATAAAGCCCTCTGAGCCTCTTGTGCAAGGTCAGACGATAAATCATCCACAGCACCACTTATAACGCTGTCAGCAGCCTCTAAATCGCTCACAGCAGCAGCAATCATGGTTTCAACCTCACCGCTTGTTACATCATCACTTGTTGCAGCACTGATTGTTTGTACTTCAGCACTGATTGCTTCAACTTCAGATACATCAGCTTTGCCACTGATGCTTTCATCAATCATCGTTTGTACTACACCACTAGTTACGCCACTAGATGAAGTGAACTCATATACTTCACCACCTATTTCAATTCCATATGCTATTTTACTCATAGTGCTTGAAGTGTATTATCCCGTTATCATCAATACTAACCAAATCATTAAACATTTGATTAACTTGAGTCTTTGTGTAATAATTCTCAATAGGAGCTAGTACTGGAACGCAGCACCCCATTCCTATGTTATAAGTTTTTCCTTCACAATTACATGTCATAATAATTATCGTTTATATAAACATAAAAAACCTAGACTACAAAGTCTAGGTTTAATTATTAAGGCAGTGCTTGAATTCTACTAGCATAATAACTCCATCTACTTGCTGTCTTATATGCATTTACACTTCCACTTGGTACATAGATTGGACAATTATTAGTGGCATAGAGTGCACCACTTCCCAATGTTGGAGGTGTTGTTGCCTCACATGTTATACTTGTAAGACTACTACAGTTTTGGAAAGCACTCTCACCAATACTTGTAACACTATCAGGTATATCTATACTTGTAAGGCTAGTACAATAATAGAAAGTATCTTTTCCAATCCTTGTAACACCGCTTGCAAACTCAAATTGCCCAACACCATCAGCAAATGTGTGTGCCGTTGCAACTGGGAAAAACTTTTTTAAATCAACATTCAATTTCTCACTTGCTGTATATGTGATTGAAGTTATCGGTTGTGGTGGCACACAGAGTATTCTATCAGCATATGCGCTCCATCCACTTGCTGATTTATAAGCATCTACACTCTCGCATGGAACATAAATTGCAAAATAACCATTGGTTTGACGAAATACATCAGCACCTAACGATGGTGGTGTTGTTGCAAGACAAGTAATACTTGTTAAACCACTACAATACTCAAATGCCGAATATTCGATGTTTGCAACACTACTACCAATTGTGCAACTTGTTAAATTACGGCAAGCAGCGAAAGCATTATTACCAATACTTGTAACGCCACTACCAATTGTACAACTTGTAAGACCACTACAACGATAGAAAGCATTATAACCAATGCTTGTCACACTATCTGGAATTATAACGTTACCTAAATTGCAATGCCAGAAAGCTTGCCAACCAATACTTGTAATACCATATGGTATTATTGCCATACCATCAATATTGCTGTTTAATCTTGATAAATTAGAACAGCTTTCAAACACACCACCACTAGATAAAATGTTACTAGAACTTGGAATGGTAATTGCTGTCATGGCTTTACAACTCAAGAAAGCCCAATTACCAATACTTGTGACACCACTTGGAATATTGAATACCCCATCAATGGTACTGTTAAACCTTGATAACCCACTACAATTTCTGAAAGACTCACCTTGAATATTCTGAACTGTATTTGGTATTTCAATAGTTGTCATTCCACTCTTGTTATTGAATGCACTACTATAAATTGTTATTACATCACTATTGAACTCTATATTACCAACACCATTTGAGAACGTCTCTGCCGTTGCAGCTGGATTAAACTTTCCTAAATCAACATTCAATTTCTCACTTGCTGTATATGTTATAACAGTTGTTGACGGTGGGATATAGCCACAATTCTCTGAGTTTGCTTCAATCAACGTTCCAAGTTGAGTTTCAGTTGGAGTTACTGCGCTCCAAGTGCTTCCGCTATCATAACTCACTTCCTTTACTTGAAGGTTATACTTGTCATAACCACTAGCTCCGCTACAAGTCCAGCCACTGTTTGTCCATCTATATTCTGGTGTAGGAGGATTTACACACTGAATTCTGCTTTCATAAACTCTCCAAGCAGTTTTATAAGCTTCTACACTTTCACAAGGTACATAGATTGGACAATCATTAGTACCGCCAAATGGCGTAAACCTTCCAAATGTTGGAGGTGTTGTTGCCTCAACTGTTATACTTGTAAGACCACTACAATTGGAGAAAGCTAATCCACCAATATATGTAACACCACTTGGTATTGTTATACTTTTAAGACCACTACAATTGGAGAAAGCATATTGACCAATACTTGTAACACAATCACCAATTATCGCTTCAGTCATTGCCGAATACTCATAACCACTTGGTTTTGTTGTTGCACTTGTTAACTCTGTATTTCCATCACATGCTGCGCTGTATGTTTGTCCTCCGCTATAGGTTGCTTTGAACTTACCATCAAATACTGGTGGTACATATCCACAATCAGTTGAACCAGACTCGATGAGGTCTCCCTTTCGGTAGACACCCATCGCAGTCCAAGAAATTCCACCGTCTAGGCTTATGTATTCCTCTTCCTTGTAATATTTACATCTATTTGCCATGTATTATGGTTTTAACTTAAATTATGGTATTGCTTGAATTCTTGAAGCATAATCGCTCCAATTTGTTGCTGCCTTATATGTGTTCACACTCTGTGATGGTACATAGATTGGGCAATTATTTGTGTTGTCGAATGCGCCAGTTCCCAACTCCGCAGGTGTGGTTGCGTTGATTGTAACTGATGTTAAGCTTGAACAGCCTTTGAATGCATCTGAATCTACGAGAGTAACACCAGTACCAATGCTTACACTTGTAAGACCACTACAGTTTTGGAATGCTCCTTGGTTTATATACTTGGTTGCATTTGGTATTGAAAGTGTTGTAAGGCTTGTACAACCTTCAAAACTCCAAACTCCAATTGCATTTGTGGCTAGTGGAAGTGTAAGGCTCTGCAAGCTGGAACATTTGCTGAATGCAGCACTACTAAAACTCGTAACACTGTATGGTATGGTAACTGCTGTAAGGCTTGTACACTGTCCAAATGCTGAAGTACCGATTCTACTCACACAATCACTTATTACTGCGCTAGTCATCGCTGTATATGATGTCGTATGCGCTCTCACTTCCGTTCTCTCTAACACCCTTGTACCGTCACAGGTGGTTGAACTGAATGTGGTTGAATCACTGTATTGTGCAACTAGCTTTGGCTCTGCGCACATTATCCTATCAGCATATTCGCTCCATGCGGTTTGATATGCGGTTTTGCTTGCGCATGGAACATAGATTGGGCAATTATTTGTGTTGTCGAATGCGCTAGTTCCTAGTGTTGGAGGTATTGTTGCATTGATTGTAATGCTTGTTAGACTTGTAGAATTTTGGAATGCATTAGCACCAATCGTAGTAACTCCAATTCCTATTGTGCAGCTCGTTAGACCACTACAGTTGATAAAAGCCCAACCATCAATTGTACTTACTGAGTCTGGAATTATAACATTACGAAGACTTCTACAATTAGCAAATGCAGAATCACCAATGCTAGTGAGATTATTCGAGAATGTTATACTAGTCAAACTCGTTGCATTTGCCAACGCATAGTCACCAAGGTTTGTTGCACATTCACCCAGATTCGCTGAAGTCATCAAACTAATATCATAACCATTTGGTTGAGTTATCGCACTTGTGACAGCGCTTGAACTGTCACAAGCTGCACTGTATGAAGCCCCATTGTTATAATTTGCTGAAAACATTATACTTCCACTTGGTTCTGGGCAATCACTTGATTCATATTCAATCAAGTCACCTTGACGATACTGACCAGTTGGAGTCCAGTTGACTCCTCCATCGTATGAAACAAGCTCTCTTTGCTTGTAATATTTACATTTATTAGCCATATATATATATTGTATTTTTTATTTATTGTATAGCTTGAATTCTTGAAGCATATGCGCTCCATCCACTTGCTGATTTATAAGCATCTACACTTGCTGCTGGAACATAGATTGGGCAATTATTTGTATCATAGAATACATCTCTTCCCAATGCTGGAGGTGTTGTTGCATTAACCGTTACACTTGTAAGACCTCTACAATTTTCGAAAGCATAATCATCAATAAATGTAACACCACTTGGAATTGTAACACTTGAAAGACTAGTACATCCTTGGAAAGCATACCAACCGTTAATACTTGTAACACCATTTGGTATATCTATACTTGTAAGACTAGTACATCCTTGGAAAGTTCTTATATCAATACTTGTAACACCACTTGGTATGTTTACACTTGTAAGGCTAGTACAACAATAGAAAGCATCATTACCAATTTTTGTAACACTATTTGGTATATCTACACTTGTTAGTCTATCGCAACTACTGAAAGCATTGTCACCAATACTTACAGTACCTTCCCTAAACGAAACAGATGTTATACTTGTTGCTGTTGCCTTATAAGCTATGTCATTTATGTAAACTATATTACCATAATGATTGTTCCTATCAGCAGAATAGCTTCTCCACCAAGGAGTATTATTGAAAGCACCGCCACCAATAAATGTAACACTATTTGGTATCGTTATGCTTGTTAAACTTGTACAATTAGCGAAAGCCAAGAACTCAATACTTGTAACACCATTTGGTATATCTATACTTGTAAGACTTGTACAGCTAGAGAAAGCATAAGCACCAATCTCTGTAACACTGTCTGGTATTTCAATTGCTGTCATTATGTTTTTACCATGAAAAGCATGAAAATGAATGCTTTTAACTGCTTCTGCAAACTCAATTGTACCTACACCATCATTAAATGAATGCCCTGTAGCAGCAGGTGTAAACCTTGTTAAATCGACATCCAACTTGCTTGGTGAGTAATATGTTATTGGAGTTGTTGGTGTAGGAGGCACATATCCACAATCAGTTGATTGGGTTTGAGCTGTTCCACCCCATTGATATTCTGCTGGACTTACCCAATCCCAGCTTTCTCCACAGTCAATAGATACCTGTTTCTGTTGTTTGTAATACTTGGTTGTTCCACTACAGTAATAGTCTACTGTTGGGTCTAGGTCAACCCATCTGTATTGGTTAACACAACAAACATCACATACGAATGTTGAACTATCACCACTGATTGGAGTTATCCTTCTCCATTCATACATTGCTGGTTGACAATCCAAACAGTAATAATCAGTGCTTGGATTCATATTCTCCCATTTGTATTTAATTGTTGGAATATATCCACAATCACTTGATTGAGTTTGTGCGCTTTCACCTCTTCTGTATTGAGCTGGACTTACATTTTCCCAAGTCTGGCCTCCATCAACTGAAATTTGTTGCTGCTGCTTGTAATACTTGGTAGTACCCTCACAGTAATAATTATATGTCAAATCAAGGTTAATCCATCTGTATTGCGGTTCAGCACTACAATCATTGCAATAGTAGCCTTCATTTGGATTCATATTCTCCCACTTATACTGTGCTTGACAATCATTGCAATAGTATCCCTCACTTGGATTCATATTCTCCCACTTATACTGTGCTTGACTGCATGTAGAAGAAGGTTCACAATCCCTATATCTAGTTATATAGGTTGGGGTATTGATGTTGTCTTGTGTTTCACCACTGTACATCCTATCCAATGCACACATTTGGTTTTCATGGCATTGTCTACCTTCATATACCCATTGCGAATAATAATGAGCTTGCATAACATTTGCTGTAACTGTGGTATTATCGCACTTTATGAATGTAAGTGTAATTGTACGTTCAGAACCAGTGTCATTAGTATCAACCCTAAACTTCACATACCCATTCTGAATTTGGATATTGCTAACACAGCAGCTTGCACTTACACTTTTAATACAGCAATTTGTTGGAATTGTGACATCTTGCGCATATACACTTATGTTATATTCACTACCTTGTGGCAAACAACCTATTACTGGTTCAGTAACCACCGTTGCATCATATATCTTTGTCAAACCACTGCAATAAGTAACAGTCAAATGATATGTATTAGCAGTTGACGTTGGAGTCTGTGAATTGCATACTGTAACGGAATATGATTGATTTGCAGTACCAGCAGAAGGTGATACTGTAATATATGGTGTATTAGATTCAATTGTGAAGTCACTAGTTGACCTTATTGAGAAGGTCTTGCAACCAGTGGTATAGAATGTTAAATTACTTGGAAATGATGTCTGCAAGGTACATTCCTCAGCCCTACACTGAGGACAATAGAATGACACCTCATCAGTAAAAGTACCCACAATATGATAGCTTGCATATCTGTCTTCAAAGCCTTCAAGACACATATAGTTGTTCAACGCATTGCCAAAGATGTCATACTCTTGTCGAAGGGTATACACAGCAGTTGTTGAATCAATACAAGTGTACTCACCTTGCACATTGTTCCATGTTGTACCAGAATCATGTTCAAATGGAAGTTCTGATGGCATGTTAAGCAAAACTTCTGTTGAGTGTATGTCACTCAGTACAATCTCAATGTTGTTTATAGATTGGCTATCATTTGCTGTGACAGTATATGAAGGCTGTAAACCATCGTCAAATCCACATGCTATGTTAACGCCACATTTTGTTGAAATAACGGCAGCATAATTGTTGTCTGTAAACTCTAGCAAGTTATAGTGCCAAGACGATTTGTAGTCATCGAAGCTGATGTTAAACTTTACGGTATGACTTAATGAACTACCATCATACTGTTCAGTGAATACACAACTATTCTTCTGGTATTTCACAACTGAGAAGCCATCGTTTGTGTATATAACTTTGTCATTAGAATATTTGGAATATGCCGCTTCGTTTATGGCTAGCACATCTGTACCGCAATAGTCATAAGCATTGCATGGCTTAACATTATTAGCAGTGAAATTCTTCACTTGCAAAAGTGGGAAATTTGACTTTGCACTTGCAACATAATCAGTGTGGTTGCTGTTATAGTCTAAGGTGTATGTGTATGTATACTTTATCTTAAAATAAGGATTGACTAACCAATAAGTGTCGTTCTTATCTCTAAGCATTATATAGTAGTCATTCAAGTCATGAATCTTAAGATACCCTCTTACAGAGAAATTTACAGTATGTACGAACTCATAGCGTTCGTCCAAACTCTCATTTTCGCTTAATGACACACTCAAGCAATCAATGGCATTGTAATAACCAACACCATCGACATATGCGTCACCATTGTCAATGTGAATGCCCCCAATTTCATTTTTAGCTACGATGTATACAACATTGTCAAGTTTGTCAATCTTGTACTGACATCCATATGGTATGTAGTTACTAACTGCCATTAGTCTTCTTGTTTCTTGTCTTTCTTAGTTTTCTTTTTTGGAGTTTCATCTTCTTTGGTTTCTTCATCATACTTACCAAGATTGAGATAAGTTTCAAACCCTTTTCTATCCCAGTCTTTTACGAGATAGACAAAACCATCCATTTTTACGATTTTTTCCATTATAAAATACATTTTATATAAACATAAAAAAAAAACTCCCTTTTAGCAAAGAGAGTTTTTCTTAAAATTATATACTAGTATGAATTAGTTACCTAAAACAACTTCAATTGCAGCTGGAGCCAAAGGAACAGCACTTTCAGTTACATTCTCGCTAAGAGTTACAGTAACACCATTAGTATCACCTCCACCGTTGATTGACTGTTCTGAAGCTTCAAGACCAGTTGTACGACCAAGAGCAAGATACTCACCGTCAGCAGTCTTTACAACAACGAAGAAACGACCAAGAGCAAGAGCATCAACTGAGCAAACCATATCCTTGTCGTACTTACCATTCAAGTTGAAAGTCAAAGTGTGTGTGCGATATTTGTTACCATTGTCTTCTACAACTAACGAATCAGTGAAAGTTACAGAATTCTTTGCTGGTTCAATATGGTAGAACTTAGCACTAGAAGCAAGAGTAATTGCAGAAACAGTTACGCCACTTTCGCAGTCATAGTTAACTGGAGCAGAAATTACGTCAGTATAGTTTGCAACGTAAATGTCTTTTACTTCTGGTAAGCTATATCCACAAGTATTTGACTTAAGCAAATCTTTAGTTAAATTACAAATTGCCATAATATTATAGTTATTCTGATTTTAATTATTTTCTTCTTTTTTTTTTAGGCAGGTGAACAATATTGTTCACCCACCAAATCTATTTATAGTAGACAAATGAGTCTAAATTATACATTTGCGTATACAAACAACTCAGGCAAGATTATACCTACAGCGATGTTGCTGATTGCAAGTACTCTGAACATATTGTCACCAGTGGTATCTCTCATGTTGATGAGCTTGTACTCGATGTGAGAATCGAAAGTATCATAACCAAGTACTAAGTTACGAACAGGACCAAATATAATAGTGTTTCTAGACTGCATAGTAGGAACAATCTCATAACCCATTACATAGATTCTGCCATTCTCTCTTGCATAGTTAGCAAATACTTGATTTACACTATTTGGGCAACAAACCTTACCAAGAGCAACTTCAAGCACTCTTACATCAGCATGGTTCATGAATACTTTGTAGCCTTCAGTGTCAACTTCAGCAGCGTTAGCAACATCCATACCCTTTGTGATAACAGCTTCAAGCTGTGCAATTACGTTGTCAACAGTAATAGCAGAAAGCGCAACCTTATTACCACTTGGAAGAGCAGAAAGTTTCTTCTCAACACCATCAGTAGCCTTCAAGTAAACTTTAGTGGTAGCAGTGCGAGCAGTGTCACCTTGCCAGAAAATCTCTTGATATTCTTTGGACATCTTCTTACGAAGCTTGTCAAAATACCAATCACCAAAAGTCTGAGGAATTCCACCTCTCAATGAAATCTCAGTCTGGTCAACAAGGAAGGTATTCCAGAAAGTGTCATAACAGTTCTCTTGGTTAACCTTTATAGCTGCTGGCTCAATGAACGACTCAGCCAATGAAGCAGCACCAGCTGGAGTGAATGGACAAGTATACAACTGCCATGCATCACCAATCTCACCAGTATAAAGCTTCATCTTACCTTTTACACCGTCCATGAACGTAATTCCATACTGACGAAGGTCTATGTCGTAGATATCCTTTGAGAAAATCTCCTGAGCCTCTTTGCCACAGTATGTGATGTTTGATAAATCAACGAAATTAGCCATAATTAATTATAGTTTATCTTTTTTTATTTTATTATTTTTTATTTTAAACATAAATTTGTATTTGTAGCCCTTAAAGCATCTTAGCCATTTGCTCTCTCCATGCACTATATGTATCTGAAGATGAAGGCTTAGCATTTGTATTAACTGGTTTCGTTGATGGTTCTTTCTCCAATTCTTTTACTTTTGAAGTAAGACCATTGTTCATGTCTTTCAATGCATTAATCTCTTCTCTCAAAGAGTTGATTAAGTCTTCCAAATGCTTCGTATCTTCCTTTGGAGCTTCCTCTTTTGGTTGTTCAACAACTGTCTCAGTTGGTTTTGGCTCTTCAACTTGCTTTGGCTCTTCTTGAGGTTTTGGCTCTTCAACCACTGGTTCCTCTACTTGTTTTGGTTCTTCAGTTGGTTGAGGTTCTTGTGCTGGTTCTTGAGCTTCCAATGCCTCTGGCTCAATTGGCTCAATTGGCTCTTCTTTCTTTTCAATCATTGAGGTAGAAGAAAAGACCTCATTTAGGATTTCTTTCATTTTATCCCAAAACTTCATGTCATTTGTCTCTATCATATTATTATCATTTTGTTTGCTAAATTCTTCAAGGGCAATCATGCTTTCAACTGAGAATCCTTTCAATTCTCCAGACTTGATTCTGTCCCATACGTCAATTTGGTTAACCTTAACACCAATCATCCAAGTCCCTTGAGGTACATTGATACCAAGCGCATTTGCTTTATCTTTGTATGGGTCTTCCACAAGCCAAGACTCTGTGATTGTGATGTCACTAGCCATTTCTTCATGGTCAAGTGTAACTTCATTCTGACGATAGTTTTTCATGAATTCTTGACTCATCTTCTCTATTGATTCCTTTGTGAAACTTATGTAGAACTCTTGTTCACCATTGTTTCTGTATATATCCTTATCAGGAATCAATGCAGCACCGTAAACCATATGTCTTTCATCACTCTCAAGGAATGCTTGGATTTTTTCCTCTTCATCCTTTGCAAGTGCAACAAAGTCTGATTCTATTGCTGGTGTTTCAACCAAACTTACAGCATAAGTCTCGCTGTCAATACCAACTTTATATTTCTTTATTTTCTTTGCCATAACAAAATCGTTTTAAATAAACATAAATAACCAATAAAAGGGTGATGTTCACCTCATCACCCCTCGATTTACGTTCCAATCTGCGAAATTCCTTAAAAGCAAACGGTGCGTTATTTCAAATTGATTATTCCACATTCAGCTTGCACATTGAAACAAGGACAGTCCTTCTTTGCGAACTCATTATGCCCATATACATTTGCTGTTGGATATTTTATAAGCAACACTCTCAGTAACTCCCATAATGCTTCTTTCTGTGCTTCTGTTCTTGTATCCTTTGCCTTACCATTCTTATCAAGTCCTCCAATATATACTACTCCAATTGAATTCTTGTTATGACCAACGCAATGGCTTCCAATTTCGTTGTCATTTCTTCCCTTTTCAATTGTTCCATCGAGGTCTATGACGTAATGGTAGCCAATGCATTTCCAACCTCTTTCCTTGTGCCATCTGTCAATGTCTGACGCATGGAAGTTCATCCCTTCCTTTGTTGCGCTGCAATGTATTATAATTTCATTTATCTTCCTCATATTCTATCGTCTTTATCTACGTAATAGCCTTCTGGTGAAGCTGTCCAGACAATTCTTCCTTGGTTCACACCTTGGTAATAAAATGCATAGCCTTGAGGAGCTACATATTGATTAGTCCAAGGGTTTTTATATATTCCTATACTCATTTTTCATTAAAAGTTGTATTGGAGTCCTAAACCAATATATGGCTGGAACTCCTTATCTTTCAGCCCTATGCCATACCCAACTTGCAATCCAATGTTTATTTTCTTCTTCTCCTTGATGGTATTAGTTACTGTTATATATTCTGTTTTTGTTACATTTTGCTTTTTCCATTTTGCTGATACAGAGTCTAATGAGGCTTCGTACCCGCTGATAGTAGTCTGAAGTTGGATGCTGTCTCCCTCGTTGCATAGGATGTTACTATAAGTTTTACTTTCTTTAGTTAAAACAGTGTCTTTGGTGATTGTGTCAGTTTTAACCACTTTTATGTACTTTGGAATGGGTTTTATAACCTCAAATGAATCAGTTTTCCATACAGTGTCACTTACAATCATCGTATCACTTGCTTCTTGAGTTTCTGAGCGCATTTTCCCATAGTTACAGCCAACTATGAAGGTAATGGCTAGAAACGCTGTCAGAAGCGCTAATGATAACCATTTATTCATATTTCCTCTGCTGCTCGATATCTTCTAATTTCTTCATTTTTTTATTGACTTTCGTCTCAAAATCAACCATTTGATTCTTTATATATGATGTAATCCCAAAGAATGCAAGACCAGTAGCAAGCATTGTTGAAGCTGCTGAAATCACATCAAAACCTATTGCCAAAGTCAAGGCAAAACTCAAAAAATATAGTATAATTGCAGCAAAAACCAATGAAGTTCCATTGATAATCTGCCATCTTTCCTTAACTGAAATATCTTTCCACTTTTCCATTTTATTCGTTTTATATAAACATTAATAAAGGGAAGTTACTTTCCGAAGTAACTTCCCAATTGTTATTAATTCTCTAGACCACTAAGAACTTGTACATTCCTAACAGCAGCTTGCTTGTCGTTAATCTCAACAACTGAAACTGTAACTGGTCTGTTTGAATAATCCTCAAAGCTTTGAAGCAATCTATCGTTAAATGTGATGTCGCTTCTTAGCGTTGGAATTATACCACCATCAGCGAATTTGGTTTTAACGTTCTCAATGTTCTTCTTAATGTGCCCTCCACCATAGAATTCAATGAAGTCGCTCAAGTTCAGTCTCTTCTTCTTTGAATTCACAAAGTCTAGCAATTCAACATTGTTTTGTGTTGTAACCTTGTTAGTAATGAATTCACCACCTTCAACTTCAGCCCTACCACCAAGAACCTTAACACCACCTTGAGCATGTGACTTGCCTTGTATTACACCACCATCACCATAAGAAGGAATGTTCTGTGATGCCACTGCTGCAATTTGTGCTGCACCAGCTGCTGCTGCAAGAGCCATCATTGGAATAGCTGGAATTGGCCACTTGTTAACTGCTGCCATAGATACAGCCATTGCTGCATTTATGTAGGCTTGAGCCAAGTCCATTTTCTTCTTTGCAACGGCTTGGTCATGTTCTAGTTTCTTCTTCCTTTCCTCAGCCTTCTCCTTTTCTTTTTCAATCTTCTTCTCTTGTGCAAGTGAAGCTCTCTCTGCTGCCATCTGGGCATTCAAGTTATCAATCAACTGTTGTCTTCTGTCACCTCTTGCTGTCTTAAGTTCATCCTCAATTGAATTAACCTCATCAGCATATTTTTGGGTTGCTTCCTTCTGTTTGTCAAGCAATTCCTCATACTTCTCAATGTACTTCTCTTGCTCCTCAATCTGAGCTTCATACTGGTTTGAAGCAATCTCTGACAATGAACTTAGAATCTGGTTTGCAGCTTGTCCAACAGCTTGGATGTAAGGCTGTATTGATTCAATAAACTTCGGAATAACGTCATCTGACTCTTGCTTTATTGAAACAGACATTTTCTTGAACTCAGCCATAAGGTCATTAAGCTGTGACTTAATGGCGTTCATTGCTTCTGGCTTTATGAGTCCTTTGCTAAATGCTGCATTAAGGAGTGCTTGCTGGGTTATTATTTCGAATATCATAGCATTAGCAGCATCTTCAATCTCCTTATACTGTTTTTTGGTCTTAGACACATCAACCACACCAAGTTTGTTATAGACTGGTTGCTTCGACATAATTTCGTTTATCTTGGACTGTGCATCCCTAAGATTTGTAATCTGATTGTCGAACGTCTTCTGCTGCTCTGCTGATATTTGATTGGCAGTGTCTATAGTATTCTTCTTGAGTTTATTATTGGTGTCATCGGTAATCTGTACAAGCTTTGTGTAATGCTGTTGTCTCTGCTGTTCCATCTGGTCGTTAATGACCTTCAGTTCGTTCTTGAGTTCTTCCAGTGATTTTCCCTCAGAATCGTTCCTAGCCTTGAAGTTCTTTATTTCTTCCTCAAGAGCTGTCTTCATATTTTCAAGAGGTAACTGTGCTGCCTGGTATCTCTTTTCCTCAGCCTCAGTAGCTGCATCTGCTGCGTTATTAATAATAACATTATTGAGTTTGCCCTGTTCAGCAATATTCTTCAACAATTCCTGTCTGTAGTGCTTATCGTATTCCTTTTCAGAGTTCAACCTGTAGCTAAATGACTCTGTAAGCGTCTGATTTACATTCTGTGTATAGTTTCTAATATAAAGCAGTTCATTTGCATACTCCTTCTCAACAATAGCCTCTACCTTCTTGAAGGTGTCTTCAAGACCCTTCATATAGACAGCATTTCTCTCCTCGTCAGTCTCCTTGTAGATAGCCTCGCTGTAATCAGAAATGTCCTGGAAGAGCTGTTTGTCCTTATCCTTTACATAGTTCGACAGGAACTTGTAATATTCATCAGCCTTCTTTGTAGCTTCAGATATTCTAAACAGGTTCTCATAACTCCTTGCAAACTCTATCTTTGTGTCATCAACCTTATAGAGCTTTTTAACCTCCTGGGTCTCACTGTATGACTTTAAGGTGTTTCTGATAGGCTGGTCATTTGACATCTGTTCAAACATATTCTGGAGTTCAGCAATCTGATTCTTCAGCTTTGTATCCTTGATTCCGAATTCAACATTCGATATGTTGTCAGCAGCTTGCCTTATACTGATTTCAAGTTTCTTGATGTAATCGTTAATCTCCTTGAATCTCAATGTTGCATAAGACCTCTCTATCTGCTGTATGGCGTTACCAGTCTTTCTACCATTCTCCTTGAGTTTGTTAATGGTCTGTCTTTCCTCCTCATCAAGTTGTCTGAGCTTCTTGTTGAGACCGTCTTGCATAAGTCTTACTTGCAATTGATTAAGAATCCTCTGTTCTTCCTCAAGTGCCTTCTTTGTCTTATCGGTATTCTTCTCAATCTGAGGAGCATAATTACCAAGTTTGTTATCCTTGTTGTGTTGTTCAATCTCTTTATCAACACTTTCAAGAGACGTTGTAATGAATGAAATTAGATTGTTTATCTCTGTCTTTTCAGCATCATAACTCTTTCCGAACCACTTATTCCACAGTGAGTCATAATCACCACTTGCTTTCTTAAAATCAATCTGGGCTAGTTTGCCATATGCAGCAGTTAGTTCATTGACAAGTGCCTGTGCCTTTGCTTGAAGTGTCAAGGTCTTGATATAAGCCTCACTCTTCTTCTTCATCACATCCTGCCACTCTGAAACAGACTTGTAAGTACCAAGTGTAGTACCGAATTCATTATTTAGCTCCTCTACAAGTTTCTTCTCCTGTTTTTTAGAACCATTGAAGTCATCAAGCTTGTTCTTATAGTGGGTAAGTTTTGCCACACCCTCACCATAAGCCTTTGCCATTTCTTCCTCTACATTCTTCTGTGCCTGTTTTGCATCTGAAAGTTTGTTAAACGACTCAACCAAGTCCATAACCTTCTCAATCGCAACAGATATAACTGCGATTATACCCAGAGACACAAGACCCTTAAGGGCTGTTGAAGCTAGTTTAATACCTTTTGCAGCAACCTTTCCAGCAGTACCTGTACCAAGCAACGCCCTGTTGAATATAAGAAGTTTTGTAGTACCCTTATCAATGCTAGCGGTAAACGGTTTTATCCAACCACCAATACCTTCACCAGTATGTAGCTGTTTCTGTATGGTCTGAAGACCTTGCATTGCGTTCTGTAAAGCCACAAGCTTTTGGATACTTCTCTGTATTTCAGAATCATCAACACCAAATAAAGCACTTATACCTTCGCTTACAGATGCAATAGCTGTGAATGACTCCATTGCGTCCATAATGTCATCCATCGGCTTCTTAGCATCATTCATTGCACTTTCCATCTGCATAACGGCTTCCCTTAACTGCTTGAATTCATCGCTCGTAGTATCACCGTTGACTGCCATAGCCTTAAGCTCGTTGTTCAACGTCCTAGAAGCTTCCCTAGCACTTGAGAACTCTCTTACAGTGCCACCAACATTGATTTTGACCTTTTGTAATCCTTCAGCAACACCATTAGCATAGTTGCCCACTGAACGACCATATTGCCCGTATGACTCTTCGATTTCTTTAAGCTTATCATTCAGCTCATTCGCTTCTTGAGTCATCTTCTTTATCGCATCACTATCACCTAAGTCTGTGGTGTTTATGACAGTCTTAAGGTCAGCTAAGTGCTGCTTCATACCAGCCATAGTGTTGGAATATGCATTTGCTGTAAGTCTCTCTTGGGCTGCTAGCTGCTTCTGGTCATTAACTGCTTCTTTGTATAAGTCTTTGGTAGCTTGGACTTTCTGATAGACTTCACTCTGAGTTGCTGCTATTTTTGCATCAAGCTTCGCACCTTCATTTTTCAAGTTGTTAATTTCCTTTTGCAAAGCCGCTTCTTCGCTTAATACGCTAGAAGAGCCACCTTTACTTGAAACAGTGACTGTCTTACTCTCAAGCTCTTTGATTTTAGTGTCTAGAGTATTGAGAGTCTTGTTCAAACTATCAATAGCATCAGTACTTTCCTTGACACCATTGATTTGAATTGTATAAACTTTCTTATTTTCTGCCATTTTATTGCATTATTTTATTAAACATAAAAAAAAGACCTAATGAATTAGGTCTTTTTAATCAATTTCAAAGTTGTTAAGTTAAAACCACTTGGGTCATAACCTCCAATCTCGCTTATATAATACAAATCATTGTCATACCTTACCATTGCACCATTCTTCAAATCCATATATTCTTGAGGTGTCAAGTAGACATCAACCTTAACATAGTTGCTAGAAAGCATTGGATGTATGTTAAAATACTCAGTTACTAGAGACTTTTCATTGTCCTTGTAGCTCAAGTTGAAATTATTAATGCTATTTTTAGTATAAGTTAAATATACAATCTCATGTGTACCATTACTTAGCACTGAATCTAGCCATACATAATCGTTTGAAGGTTGTTGACGATACCAAAATCTCTGGGCAAATGAATATCCATCATGCTTCATTGCTTCATCATAGCCATATCCTTCTGCCATATACTCAGATTTTTCAATAACTGGTATCCTTATCATCTTTGGATTGTCCTCAGTCTTGGAAGCATAGTCCAAAATCTGCTTGAATTCAAAATCCATGTACCAAGTGTATGAAAAATTGGTTGAAGTCTCTTGTTTAGATGTTTCATATGAGTCATCATTCAACTGGATTACAGTGTACCCACTATCTCCCCACTTAAACCAATCATCGTCATTGATATGCGTTTGTGGAACTGTCAATTCAAAGCCATATTCTTCAATATCAGTCTTATACTTCACTGAAAGTTCCTTTGGATAACTGATGAATTCACTCTCAAATTCTTTTTCACTGACCCTATCATCTATGTCTATAGCATATGTGATGTCCTTTTTAATACCTTGGTTGGTGTTAATCTCAATGTTGTTGCCTTGTTGGACAATATCTAGATTGAAAGCCTTCTGAATATTTGAAATCCAATCACTAACCTTGGTTTCATTGTTGGTGAAGTTGAACAAATTAAGCTGTGTTGGGAACTCTGTCTGTGAATAATAAGACCAACCATCATCACTACGCAATAACTCTTCAGAACGCTCTGAAACAGCTTCAATAGTCAAGCTGCAATTAGCTGATGTGGAATATTTCTGTCCATCATAGTCCCTTTGAATTGCACATAATTCTAGTATGTCATTCCTATTTAAATAAACACAACAAGAAATAGTGCCATTCATTGAATTAGAATTTACATTTAACGTAGCATTTGGCGCATTCTTGTATGTGTTCTTACAATAGTTGGTATCAAGGATTTCAGACCCAGAATTATGAAGCTCCAAACCATCAACATTGGACATAACCTTGTTAACAGTGGTTGAAAGGTTGCTCCAAGACCTACCATTACGCATTACACTAGCAACACCATCGCTCATTGTCGAGAATCCACATATAAATGCCGTAGAAACAGCTGGGTCATAAGGCATAACCTTACCATCCTTGTACATAAAACCATAAGAATTATACTTTGTAGCACCAGCTTGTCCAGAGTTATTACCTCCATTGTCGCCTCCACCCATAAAATCACCATTACCAAAACTACCACTTCTGCGGCTAGCACTTGATGATGATGACTCAATGTACTGATTTGTAGCAATCTGAGTTGAAGTGTTCAGCTCACCAATTTCAGTTGGCGAATTAGAACCATACAGAGCTTGATGAGGGAAGTTCGTTAACCATTCAACCTTGTTTGAATATGTTGCTGATGTATATGTGCCACCTTCATAATGATATACGTCTTCATTTGGGTCACCAGTGAAATAAATAACGTTTTTCTTGCCCTTAATAAGTTCAATATTTTCATCGTAATTACGAATTAACTGAATCTCCAATGGTGTGAAATAACCTCCCTTAAATGAACTGAAAGAACAAGGTAATGTCTTGTCATATTTTGCAAATTCAAACCCTTCATAGAAGTTTGTATACCACATTGGTGCTGTGATGGTAGAACCAGCGTTATACAATGTAGCATTGCAAGTCAAATCAATTTTATACCAACCATCAGTTGGAATAACAATCAAATGCTCATTTGGGTCAAGCAAATATGTATCGCTTGTTAGATTTACTGTCACAGCAGAGTTGTTTGTGGAATCTAGCATGTTCCACATCATTATCGTATCGAAATTATACCTAGCATCAACGGTTCCAGTTGGACGGTTGCCAGGACCACACTTCTCATATGGAAATTTAAGGGTTTGAGCAAGACCACCAGTAGAGTTGGTATGAACATATTCATCTCTGCCTCGACCGAATACACCTCCACTAGTTCCTTCACCTCTTTCACCTCTAGAACCATAGTTATTCCAAGTTACATTCAATGACAACTTTCCGAACTTTGGATTACCCAAGTTATATGTTGGAACTTGTTCTTGTGCAAGATTGCAACTTGAAAATATGTCTTTTATGAATGGGTCTGAGAATACACTTCCTCCAACCCTATAACCCTTGTTTTCAAAGCATTTTCGCATTGTTTCAACCATATTAAGCGAAGGATAGAAGCTTTCAATCCACCATTTGTTGTACTTATCGATGGATGATTTTGGAGTGTAATCTGCACCAACACTGTCTGCCCTTACATAGTTCTTCTGGAACACTCCATACGATATCAATGGAAAGAAATATTTTGAATTCATATCCGCATTGACTTCGTTAATGGTTGGTGCTCCAGAGAAAGGAACATCCCAGTGCATGTCTGTAAGTTTATCTTCACCAAAAATCTCTTCTAGTGTATTGACTTTTATATTAACCAAGTTGCAAGTATATTTCTTTTCCTTTGCTGAATACTTTTGGATTGTAAGCGAACCATTAAATAACAAGTTTCCATCAACATATAACTTTGCCTTATATCTAGCATGAAATTTATTCAATTTTGACAAGTTGTTTGCATAATCCAATATCTTGTCATTTTGTGGTGTTGATGGTATATCAAACGAATAAGAATACTCAGCTTGAGTCGTTGTGGTCTTCGTAGGATTGAAGATTACGTTGTTAATCCTCAAATTAAGCCCACTCTGAGACTCAAGCTCAATTAACTCGTCATTTATATAAATCTCTAAATAATGCTGGTTTGAAATCATAAAAATTTGTTTTTTTAACTTAAATCTGAATACTCAAACGTAAATGTTGCTGTAAATATATCATTATAGTTCTGGTCTTCAACAACTTCCAAGTCTTTTGGAATGATATAGTGACAATTGCCATTAACATATGTCCAAATCTTCTTACTCCTTGCTAGTGAGTTGAAGATGTACTTTCCATTTTTCTCCATCAAGTGTGACTTCACTTTTACACTCTTTTTTATATTTGAAGAATATATCTTCTTGCGCTCAAAGGTATCACCACTGTCTGTGTCATAATAGTAATAGTCGAAGATGTTCTTCTCATATGTCTCGATTTCAATTGAATCTGATTCACTAGTTGTGTTCGTAAAGTCAAAGAAGCTGATTCCACCATACTCATTGCGCCAGAATATGCGCTGCCATCCCTCTGCTGAATTCAATGGTCTTATGATTTGGAATCTTATTCTATTAGATTCACTGCTACTAACTTGTATATCCAAATAAGCAGCATTGGTATACCATCTATTAACTGGTATCGAATACTGCAAATCTTTAATTGATGGATTGGTAGTTGGAACTGTAACATAAGTCCAACCACTCTCAATGAGATTCATTGCACTATCATATATTGAAGTTGTAACACCAAAACGAAAACCTATGTTACCACCAGCAAGCACTGAGTAATGAACTGTCCTATCCATTGTATAATTCAATCCACCTCTGTCATATACCTTGTTATTGCTAAGTATTGTCAAACTAGTTGGCAAATACTTCTCACTCTGGTTTGCTAAATATCCATAAGTTGTATAACCACTGACTTCACCTAATGACGTATAATCACCATTGTACGCCAATTTATTGACTTTTAATGTATAAGGCAATATTGCCTCATTTTCTTTGGTTGGTTCTGTAAGAGTTGCTAGTACTGGTGTCACATCAAATGCACACTCATTGCCATAGAAGTTCTTCTCTAGTGTTGTAATGTAATTGCCATCATTATATACTTCAACCTCAATCTTGGAATTGAAGAAGTTTGAACCACCCTCATCAGCACTACCATCATCCAATAAAGCTACTGTCATGTAATCATTTGGTATGTTCTTGTCTAGGTTGCTAGTGAAATTCTTCTTGCCAATAACTTTCGCTGTTATATATACGGTATCTCCAATGGTGGATGTAGTTCCAGTGGTAACGGTATAGTCAGCAGCAATGCTTCCACAACTCCTTAACGCCCTTGCAACTGACATTGCTGTACTAGCAACGCTATTGCTAACATAGAACTTCTTGTTCTTGGCATCTTGAGGCGATAGAACATTCGTAATGGTTTCACCAAATAGCGTAAAGTAATACTGGCTATCAGCAGTTATTGACCAAGGACTATGAATTATTAAAGACAAAGTACCCTTTGTGCCAGAAATATCTTCATAGACAGAAAGTATGTTTGGAACTTCACTAAAGGTAACTATACCTTCATCTCTTGTTTGACCATTATATTTTATTTCCATTATGTATTAAAAAATTTATCTAATTGTTCTGTTATAATTTTAAATAATCTATCACTCCATTCACCTTCCCAAGCTCTATCAAGTTCTTCAAAAACCTTTGCCATTATAGGTCTTGGCTTGATTCCATCCCTTGATATAGCCCTACGAATGAGATATATAGTTGAATTGTCAGTTGGAATACCATGCTTCCTTGCCCATCGTACAATCGGCTCTATTGGAGGAAATTTAGCTCCAGCCCTACGTCCATTCTCAATATACGTTATGTAGTCATTGAGCATAATGTCAAACACCAAATCTCCATCAGAGGTTGATATAACTGATAATTGACGGTATATATCACTTTGGGATAGAGTGTTATGACCAGTTTTTGAGTTAATACCAACATTGGATTCCATAACCATCCTAACAATCTTTGCAATATCGTTGCCGAATTCATACATTATCCTCGTTAACATTGTCTGTTCTTAGGAAGTTTAATTGGGTTTATTGTCAAATCTTCAACATCATGCGTTGGAACGTCAATATCTTTATCTTCCTCTGGTGTATATGGTTCATCGTTAAACCAATCTTCAAGTTCACACAAGTTAACTCCATTAGGAATGGTTAACACAAGCGAAAGCTTAACGCCTGCCGATGAATCGTCACTGAATCTACTTAAAGTGAGTATACTATAATCTCTAACTGATACTATACCGTTGTATTCTTTGTTGTAATCTAGATATGCTAACGTATACAACGCAACATCATAGCATCTATCTTGTACATCTAGTATTGTATTGCCACTAGTATCGTCTGGAAAACCAAGAATGTAAATTTCATAACTGACTTTTGCTATATTCTCAGTTAAGTTGAACTCATGCAAAGAAACATCATCAATCCAACATTGTAATGTCTTATGATTATTCTGCTGGTTAATCAAATCATTGCCACTGTATTTAACGAAATTTACCCCTTTGAATCTCGACAATGTGTTAATTATTATATTTGTTACTTCTTTGTAAATCATTGTTTTTTTGATTTTATATAAACATAAAAAAAAGAGTAGATTCTTCATCTACCCTTCTTTGCTCTTCTTAACTGTTCTTGAAACGCATCTTCCTCTCTATCAGCATCGCTTTTCTCTATCATATATGAGAGATATTGCAAGTAGTCACTCAGATAGAGTTGATAGATTTCTCCAATTTTTTCAATTTTCTCATCTGCAATTTCATATAGAGTTTTGATACTTCCCCATTTTTGTGCAAAGTCTCTATATGCTTTCGAGTGAGGTTTAGAGCTTCCTTTACCGTCATATACAATTGGGTATGTTCGTTTAATACTATCCATAAGTTTAAAAAAAAACTTATCACCATCATACATTCAAGCATTGGAGCATTCTCAAACATCTCTAGTCTTGATGGCAATACTTCGTTCTCAAACTTACTGTCATAAACTTCTCCTTCTTTTCTGCATAATATCGCTAAAATTGCAGCATAATTGTGTGGGTCTGACTTTATGGTTGTATCCACTGAAATATATTCACCAGTCTTCAACTTCTCTTGCACATTAACTTGATACTTCTCACCATTAATAATTATGTATGGTGATGCTTCTCCATACTTTGGTGACTCTGTAAGCCACTGGAGACTTTTCATCAATCTCTCAGCAAACTCTAGTGGCAAAGCATTCACTTCATCGATACTCTTTCCACATAGAATGTGCAAGACTTCTCTTATATCAAATTCTTTCTCTTTATCGCTGTAGTAGCGTTCAATTTCTTGGAAAGTCTTTAAATCCAACTCTTCCCATGATTTTGGACAACTCCATTTGCCATAATCTATTATATTTTCTTTATTGTTTTCCATTATGCGAATAATTTTATGTTTGAATTTACGAAATTAAGGTTTGGTTTGCCACTATATTTGAAATCTTTATGGCAACGTAAAGATATGCATAGACTGAGAATTCTGTCGTCATGTCTTCCACTCATTGCTTCAAACTGCATACGTCCAAGTTTGGTATATTTTACAATGAACGACCCTAATTCAGCGAATAAACCACCATCTTCATTGTTAAAAAATATCTCTTTATTTGCGATTTTAACAGCTAAATCACTCACAATTTCTTCTTTTGATGAGTTTGTGGTTGTCCACTCATATAACTTGCTCTTATGCTTCACCAATTTCTTGATTTCGTTTATCATTGGTGAACCTACACCATTGTTTTCGAGATATGCTGCAACTAGTGTTGGCGTATTGTTGATAATGTTTGCAATTTTATTATACTTTACATCCAAATTTCCTTCAATTACATGTTGTTTTACTTGCATTGACTCATTTATGAGTGTTACAACAGTGGCATCTTCTCCAGTTGAAGACAAATCCACTCCAATCCAACATTTTTCTCTTTCTTTGAAGGTATAATCTGTAAAGCAGTTTTCATAACCAATGAAAAAAGTGAGTGATGAGTCGAGAAATTTGACCAAAAATTCTTCTTCAAAAGCCAAAGGAGAAACACTTTTCTTAATTTCCTCAATCTCTTCCTCAGATACAAGTGAATCATCGTAGATAGTTGCAGCAATTTCTTTATACCCCTTCTCACCTTCTACTGCTTTGAGATGCATATTGTACCAAAAACCTCTTTTCCCTTTTGGGGTACTAATAGCTAATACTTTTGGCTTTCTTGCTTTGGTAATTGGCATTATTACTGATGACCAAGGGTCTGAGCCATCTGTTAATGTATCAGCAAAAAACGAGCATTCATCCATCACTAATATACCACTTACGGTGTAGCCTCTTATAGAGTTTGGAGAATCCATTGAAAACGCTTGGAATGTGCTCTTATATATCGTTTCAATAGTCAATGTTGTAGCATTTGCTTTCTTAATGATACCAGTTGGCTCAAGGAGGTCAACGAGTTCCTTATAAACTTTTCTACCTTGAGAATATGTTGGCGATATGTACGCATTGAATGTGTTTTGCTTGCACATGTATTCTATTAGCATTATTTCTGCTAGTACTGTTTTTCCGCTAACATTGCCTACTCCAGCGAGCAATTAAGAACTTAACGTCTTTATCATGCAGCGCTTCGTAGGCTTCTTGTTGTTTTGGTGTGAGATTAATTTGAAAGTTTATTTTCGGCATATTTCCAAATAAAATTTTTATGATGTGAATATTTTCCACTAAGAACTAAAATAATTGAATTTCTACAAAACCCATTATAACTTGCTTCTGTAGCAGACTTCCAAGTACGTATAACTTCTCCAGTGACAATATCAATTTGGTCAACTCTTTTAGAATTAGTGCTAGATATTTTTCGCTTATTTTCTTCAGATAAATGGTTACCAAAATTTGGATTATCTTCACCAAATTTACGCAAACGTTCTCTTGTGATTGGGTTGTTGACATTATCCTTGTGTGATAATAATCTAAGATTCTCTGGTCTGTTATCATTCCTTATTCCATTGATATGGTCTACTTCATATAACCTACCATTATCATGTCTTGGTATTTCATCCTTGGTGATACCTCTTGTAATACAAAAAACCACTTGATGAAACTTGTCATAAATGTTGCCTTTATCATCTCTCACACAACAACCAACATACCCATCTTTTCGATTGTTAAGTATCAACAGCTTCTTTTTAACGAATGAATAAACAGTGCCGTTTTCCACATCAATGTCGTATTTGCTGAAATTTTTATAAATCATAATTTATAATTTTTAGCAAAGATATATAAAAAATGTTAAAAATCCAAATTATTCATTGTTCGAAAACCCAAAATTTACAGTTATTCCACCGTCTTCACCACCATTTATCTGGATGGCAGTCTGGGGTTTATCAATTCCACCTAACTTCAATATCTTGTCTAGTGCTCCTAAAGCATTATATCTGTCATCATCAGCAATTGCATCAGCATAAACAGCTAAGAGTTTTGCGTATACATCAGCTCTTAAATCCTTCATATCAGACTCAAAGTCATACTTTAATCTGCTTTTTGCAGCATTTATATAGTCAAGAGCTGTTCTGTACTTAATTGCTTTTTTCTGACCTTCATATTGCTGATTTTCGAATTTCATTATAATATCACTGTTTGAATGACCATTCACCATATCGCAGTATACTTGGTCAACTATTTCATCTGCCCTTAACCAACGTTCATTAGCTATTGGATTTAGGTTCTGTTTCTCAGACTTCATAGCTTTTTTCCTCTCAGCAAATGTTGGTAATGAATGTGATTCTGCAAAATTACTCATTTAGTTACCCTTTCTTATTTCTTGCTGCTCTTTTAACAGCTTTATTTTCACCTTCCTTCATAGTTGATGGCTGAGCATCTGAAACGCTCTCAGAAGGCTGGATTTCATCCTCTATCGCTTTTATTTCATTGGTAAGTTCATTTGCAGTCAAACCGCTTACTTCCATCTGCTTTTTGAAACTGTTGAGAGCTTGTTCAAGTTCATTAACTCTCTGTCGCAAGCATGACCCACAGTTCGTTGGATTAACTGATTTATGGAGTATTCTATTATATACGCTAGTTAGTTGTTTTCCATCGCAATAGAAGCCTTTGTTCTTAATTTCAATAAACTTCTCTACTAATTTAACATCATCATTTGTCCATGTGTAATTCATCATATTCTTATATTTTAATTGTTTTATTCTTAAATTCATCATACCCCATTGTATGTTTCTTGCAGTTACAATGATAGCAACAAGGAACACAGTTATCTGGAGTATGTGGTTTAGTGTTATCCATTCTATCACACCCAAGTTTAGTCCAATCACTCTCATCACAGTAATGACAAGTCTTGGAGAAAATATTATCAACAATCCACTGTGCTGTTAGAGTGCATACACCTCTATTGGCTTCATTGTCTAATCTTCTATATCCACCTAGAAGATATAATGCTCTACCATACTTTGTTTTGTTGTAAGCCTTCAAACGTTCTTTCATTTCTTCCTTTTTAAGCTGGTAACGTTCTCTAGACTTCTCAAGTATTTCCTCTTTCTTTTCTTGGTATTTCTTACTTACCTCATCTTTATGAGCTTGGTAGTACTTCCTCTTGTACTCAAGTCTTTTCTCTCTGTTCTTGAGTTCCCATTGTTTTTGATACTCTCTTTTTTCCATAATATCAGATTTTTTGCAAAGATATATAAAAAATGTTAAATATCCAAATGTATGGTCTTCTGTTTTTGGTCTACCTTCATTGCAATTGCATTTAAGATTGCAAGTATAATACCACCTATACCCAAATATAAACATTGAAAACTGAGCAAAAATGTTGTATATATGGTGATTAGAGTCCAGAATGTGAAGCAGAGTCTACATGAAAATGGTTTGTAGTTTAACCATGAAGGCATTCCCTTAACTTCAATAAAGTAATACGCTTCATGGCTCACCACAAAGAATATAAAAAAAATTGTTATGATTTCAATTAATGTTCCCATAGTTTAAATTAAATTTCCATAGATTTCATTGAAAGCTTTCTTTATTTGTTCTTTTGAGACGTTTTCCTTAACCCAATGCATGACATCAATTACTTTCTTTCTAGATGCTTTTACTTTGGTTTGCTCAGCTAGTTTTTTGAACGTCATATCTGGTGTTAATACTTTCACCCTAAACAAATAGAAATGCTCACTGTCAAAATTATTTTCAACTTGCAACATAATGTATAACGTTGCAAAATCCTTGTATAAGTCGTTTATAAGCTTCTCTCTAGCTGTTGAATTATGGTTGTTGTACCAGTTCTCATAAATGTCATTGATGTTATCGCTGTTTATGTTATAGTCTCTGTTTTTAGTTCGACAATATACTTTTTCTAGCAATGTGTTGTTTTTAAATGATTTAAAAAAGTATGATTCAATGCCATATGATGATGTGTCTTTCAGTTTTCCTACTTTCTCAATCCTCTGGTAGCATTTCAGTATGGTGTCTTGGAATACATCTTCACTCCAATCATAATCTTTCTCTTGGCAGAACTTGAAGTATTTGTTCTTCAATTCTGAGTAATGGTCATTTATATAGTTTATGAATAAGTCTTTGTCATGCATTTCCAATCATATATTACAGCATCATTTATATCAAGCATATACCTGCGTTCTTGTAGTTGTAGTTTGTCATACCCTTCAGATTTAATGTTCATGATTCTAAGCTTGGGTTTATGCTTGAGTTTATTTAAATTGAAAATTACTACAGCATCGTCTAAGAAGTTGATGTATAGTGGTTCTTTCTTATTAAACTGGTACTCCATCATCAATTCAGCATACTTGTAGTCTTCAATCATAATCGACTTATACATGCTCTTTGGTATAAGCCTTCGTTTAAGTTCAACGGCAAACTCTCGTTGCTTATGTTTTGCAGTTGCATCAATCTGTGATTTCTCTTTCTCTGGTCTTATTTCATCGAACAATCCTTTTTCATAATTGAAATCATAAAGCATCTGCAAATCATTTTTTTCATTGTTCATAAAATAATTCATTGTGTTTTTCATTTAATAATAAATATCACCATCTTTCAAAAAATGCAGAAAAAATGAAAAAATATTTTTTTAAATGAATACAAAAATGAGACATTGTGTTTTTCATGTTTTTCAAAACCCTTTGTTTAAAGGGTTTCCAGTGTTTTTCAAGGATTCTACTTTTGCGATACCCTTATATATAAAAAATAGCCATTTTAAAGGGAAAATTAAATAATTGTTTGTGACAAATTCCATTTATATGAGAGTTTAAATGAGACATGGAAAATAACTTTTTCTCTATTTTTCTTGTATATTCCAATTTTAATTTTTATCTTTGCCAAAATTTTAAATCATTTATTTTATGGCAAAATTATCATCAGCATCAATCAGATTAGTTCAAAAACTTAATCGTCAGAATCGTTTTGGCGAGTACCCAATTTACGTTGTTGTATGTTGGCATGGTCGCTTGGAGAAGGCTTGTGGAGTTAGTTGTTTGCCCAAATATTGGGACGCTAAACGAGAGATTATAAAGGCACAGAGTCCAAATGCCCCAGTATTGAACAAGATGTTAAGTGACATCAAGCAGCGAGTTATAGACAAGAGAAACGAGTATGAGTTTGAATGTAAACCTTACACATGTGAAATGTTGTTGAAGGGATATAAGGGTGGTGTAGAATCGTCTCCAATAAAAAACTCTTATAAATCGTTGATGGATTCTTTGATTGATGAGAGAAGGCTTTCTGCTAACAGTTCTAACAGATACATGTATGCTTATCGCAAGCTATGTGAGTACAAGCGTCATGATGACTTTATAGTTGATGAATTGGATTTGAGTTTTGTGAAGGATTTCACCAAATGGTTGTCAACCAAGTCTAGTGTTTGTGATGGTACAATTAAGGACATCTTATCATGTGTTGCTGCTGTATGGAACTATGCAATTGCTAAGAGGGTTACAACTAGTGATTCATTTCCATTTAGAGAATTCAAGTTTACCCAAGTTTATAAACGAGGTGAGCGCAATTACTTCTTAGATAAGCTTCACATAAAGATGTTAATGGATTATTGGCTTGATTTGGTCATTGTTCGTAATGGAAATCGTTGGACATACAGAGATGGCGCATTTGAAGCTCTTTCCAAGCGTACAAGTAGAGAATGGGGTATATTATGGTTTTTACTGTGTTACAAATTGAATGGTAGTGCCCCTGTGGATGTGGTGAAGATGAAGAAGGTTGAATGCAGTCACATGATGATTAATGGTGAGCGTTATTATGCGTTTGACTTCAAAAGAAAGAAGACCAATAGGGATGTTCATGTTCGTTGGAAGAGGGATTTGTTTGCCATTATTGCCATTGAGCATTATATGGGCAGCAGTGTTGGTGAGAGGATATGGCCAGTTATAACGATTGATGATGAAGACAAGATGGTTAAACAATCGAATCGCAATTGTGAGGTTGCCACAAAGCATGTTAGGGAAGCATTTGAAGAGATTAATCAAATGATTATACAGAAGAATGTTGATGAAGATTTGAATCTTCCACTTGTTGAGATTGACAAAATTGTTTTTTATACTGCTCGTCATTCGTTTGCAAATCACTATTTGAATTCTGGTGGTGCTACTGTGAGTGGTTTGGCTAGTCTTATGGCAAGGTCTCCAAATACTATTGCAACGTATGTTCACCAATTAACCAAAGATGAAGAGATTGCTTCGATGGTTGATGATATGGTGATTTAAGCAGAAAAAAAAGAGGGACTCGTCACCAGTTTCACAACTATACGAGTCCCATTTAATACATTTATCTATATGAATTTTGAAACTGACTTACTCTAGACTCTCCAATATTTCTTTGAGAAACCGTCTTTCTAGTGCGGTAGCCTTTTTGTCTTGCGTTTGCCACTTAAACTCTAGATTTGTTACAATGTACTGTTTCAACTGTGCTATCCTTGCTTTTCTAGAGCGCTCCAAGTAGAAGACCTTTCTGTCATCGCAATTCACTTGTATGCGTTGGGTTGGTGAGAGTTGCTCGTAGCATTCGTCATTGGAGCGTTGTGGGCGTTTTTCTTTAACTCTGTACGCCTCATTAAGTTCTTCGTTGGATAAGGGTTTATATGAGAACCAATAGCCATTGAAGGTATTAAGTCTGTTGCCGTTTGCACACTCTGATACAATGGTTGTTGATGTGTGTGCGATTTCTGCTGCTTTTGAGGCTGTATCTACTGTTGCTATTAGATTCTTGTCCTTGTATACATAAGTTTTACGTCCCTTGGCGTTCATTGTTATCTTTTGCTGAAATTCTTATTTTCCTAGTCTTGAAGAGCACATTGCGTTTGAGATACGGTACTTTTTTTCTACAGTAGGATGCTATCAATTCTGGTGTTGTGTACCAATCCATTGCTGCTTCCTTGTATGAGTCATATTGATTGATTAACTGTCCATTGGTTCTGTCATATGCTTCAATTACTGTTTTGAAGCGTCTTACTTTTACCGCAATTGTGTTTTTTGTATTTTTCACTAGTTCATCAAACTTGTCCCAATTAATACGTCCAGTCTCATTGGGGTCGTTTAGTTCTGCGTCTTGTATTTCCTCTCTTGTGGTGTATAGGTCTGATTCGTTAGGTTCTTGTTCAATGTGGTCGGTAAAGATGTCTTTTAGTATTGAATGTCCTCTCATTTCTGCAAAGATATATAAAGTTTTTTTATTTTCCAAATATTTCACCTAAAAAATGGCTTTTAAATACGACTTTTTTTCATTTATTTATGGTTGGAATACAATCCCCCCTTTACATCCCTCATCAAAGAAACTTCATGCTTATGAAAGTGAAGTTGAGTGAATGTCGTAATCAAGAGAACTCTTCTTTTTAAATTTAAAAAAGGTCTTATTTAAACTGTTGACATTCTTTCTTTAACGATAGGAAGTGTCTGACTAGTAACAGTCTAGCTGCACAACTTGCTATGCCATCCCACCCTATAGGTCAATTGAAAGCCAAATTAAAACTCTTTCAATTTGTTTACATAGCCAACCGCATCAATGCCTATTTATCCTTTCGGAGATGAGGTCAAGAGTCATCAGAACTATGGGGTTATGGATGTTGCTCTCACATTCAGCACCAAGCAGTTGTGGTTGTACCGTTGTTTTACACAAAACAACCAAAAGCATCAAATTTTAACTAGTTACTTAGTTATGGTATTGGATTTGATGTAGAACCAACGAGGATTTATACCATTCATTTAATTACCTCTGAATATGTCTTTTTGACAAGGGGGT
>Ga0247609_10000748_pt1 | contig 42897 bp, 39 predicted proteins | sample 172DNAGHGlowgp2_FD_193487 | JGI IMG/M metagenome (GOLD analysis project Ga0247609, IMG submission 193487) | Sheep rumen microbial communities from Palmerston North, Manawatu-Wanganui, New Zealand - 1728 DNA GHGlow gp2 | ecosystem: Host-associated > Mammals > Digestive system > Stomach > Rumen ... | reverse complement strand
CTTCTTCTTGTTGGCAATGATATACCAGCAGAACATCATGCAGGTCTGGTTACCGTTCAGTATCTCCCACTCGCCCTTAGCGTTGCGGCATACAATGGCCAGACGGTCGGCATCAGGATCAGAAGCGATGACAAGGTCGGCATTCAGGCGTGTACCCAGTTTCATGCCCAGTGTCATAGCCTCAGGATTCTCGGGGTTGGGGCTGACCACCGTGGGGAAGTTACCATCGATGACCATCTGCTCGGGTACCACGTGGATATTCTGGAAGCCCCATGAGCGGAGTGCCTCAGGAATGATAACGCGGCCTGTGCCATGCATAGGCGAATAGACGATGTTCAGGTCCTTATGGCGCAGGATAACATCCTGGTCGACCATAGCTTCCTTCACAGCCTGCAGGTAGTCCCAGTCCATCTCACCGCCAATAATCTCGATGAGTTCCTTGTTGCCTTCAAACTTCACATCACTGATCTTCACCTTGTTCACCTCGTCGATGATACCCTTGTCGTGGGGAGCGAGCACCTGTGCGCCGTCTTCCCAGTAAGCCTTATAGCCGTTATACTCGCGTGGATTGTGCGAAGCTGTCACGTTGACACCTGCCACTGCGCCCAGCTGACGGATAGCAAATGAAATCTCAGGTGTGGGGCGCAGGCTCTCAAAGAGGTACACCTTGATACCGTTGGCCGAGAAGATATCGGCTACCGACTCGGCGAACATACGTCCGTTGTTGCGGCAGTCGTGACCTACTACGACGGCGAGGTCCTTGCGGCCGGGGAATGCTTTATTGATATAGTTGGCAAAGCCCTGTGTAGCCATGCCTACGATATATTTGTTCATACGGTTGGTACCTGCGCCCATAATGCCGCGCAGACCACCTGTACCAAACTCCAGATTCTGATAGAATGCGTCGATAAGGGCGGTCTTGTCCTCATTGTCGAGCATTGCCTGTACTTCCTTACGTGTCTCTTCATCAAAAGCTGGCGACAACCATTCTTTTGCAACTGCCTCACATTGGGCAATTAGTTCTTTGTTATTTTCCATAATTCTTAAGTTGGTTAATAAATTATTTGGTGCAAAGATACTATTTAATTTTCAAATCGCCATCATTTATTTAAGATATTTTCTCAACAACAGTTAAAAATAAATATAAAAAAGAATTCCAATGGAAGCCTCAAAGACATCCATTGGAATTTTCCACTCTTCCATTGATTCTCACTTGAGAATCTATTGGAAGATTAATACACCTAAATTACTGCAGTGTACCGTTGTTAGCAGCATCAATCATTGCCTGTGAAGCATACATATAAATCTCCACACGGCGGTTCTGCTGACGTCCTGCAGCTGTTGAGTTATCTGCGACAGGGTTAGTTGAGCCCTGACCATCAACGGTGCGAATCTGAGCTGAGCTAACGCCCTGCTGAAGCAGATAGGTCTGCACAGCCTTAGCACGGTTCACAGACAAAGGGTTGTTTACTGCATCAGAACCTGTACTGTCGGTGTGACCATAGATGGCAATATCACAGTCGGTATTATTTTTCAACAAGGTAGCGCACTGGTTTAAAGCACTCTTTGAACTAGCGGTCAAAGCATATTTCCCTGTAGCGAAGAGAATACCTGAATCAAATGTCAACTTCACAGCCTGCAGACCATTAGCATCGGTTACAGACTCCACCTGAGCATTCTGCACAGCCTGAGCCTGAGCCTTAACCTTATCCATATGCTTACCGATGAGTGCACCAGTACCTGCACCTACTGCAGTACCAATGGCAGCACCTACAGCTGTATTGCCAGCCACTTTACCGACAATTGCACCAAGAACAGCACCACCGGCAGCGCCGATAGCAGTACCTTTACCCAGGTTGTTGCAACCCATCATCACCATTCCTGCACAGAGTGTCAGGATCATAGCTTTCATTTTCTTCATAATTAAACTTGTTTTTATTAATAAAATGTTAAACCTATTCGTTTTCGAATGCAAAGTTAAAAAATAATTATGAAATATGAATTATAAATTATGAATTATTTTGTACCTTTGCACCAAAATTTTAATATTATTGTGCAAATCATGGCAAAAGAATTAAAAGATTTAACAAAAAGAGCCGACAATTACAGTCAGTGGTACAACGATTTGGTTGTGAAAGCTGACCTTGCCGAGCAGTCGGCCGTACGCGGATGTATGGTGATTAAGCCTTACGGTTACGCTATCTGGGAGAAGATGCAGCATCAGTTGGACAAGATGTTCAAGGAGACGGGCGCTCAGAACGCCTACTTCCCCATGCTGATACCAAAGTCTTTCCTCTCTCGTGAGGCAGAACACGTGGAAGGTTTCGCCAAAGAGTGTGCCGTGGTGACCCACTATCGTCTGAAGGCTGCCGATGGCGGTGTGGTCGTTGACCCCGCAGCCAAGTTGGAAGAAGAACTGATTATACGTCCTACTAGCGAAACCATTATATGGAATACCTATAAAAACTGGATTCAGTCGTGGCGCGACCTGCCCCTGATGTGCAACCAGTGGTGTAACGTGATGCGCTGGGAGATGCGTACTCGTCCGTTCCTGCGTACATCTGAGTTTCTGTGGCAGGAAGGCCATACGGCTCATGCCACCCGTGAAGAGGCTGAGGCTGAGGCAAAGAAGATGCTCCATGTCTATGCCACTTTTGCTGAGGAATGGATGGCCGTTCCCGTTCTGCAAGGTGTGAAGAGTGAGACCGAGCGTTTTGCCGGTGCCCTCGACACTTATACCATTGAGGCAATGATGCAGGATGGCAAGGCTCTGCAGAGTGGCACCAGCCATTTCTTGGGTCAGAACTTCGCTAAGGCTTTTGATGTTACCTATTTAAATAAGGAGAACAAGCCCGAATACGTATGGGCTACCTCATGGGGTGTCTCTACCCGACTTATCGGAGCTCTCATAATGACCCACAGCGATGACAACGGTCTCGTTCTGCCTCCACGTCTAGCTCCCATCCAAGTAGTCATTATCCCTATTGCTACAAAGCCCGAACAGATGGAGATTGTCAACAAAGAGGTACAGCCTATCATCGAAAAACTGCGCACTAAGGGTATATCAGTTAAATTTGACGATGCTGACAACAAACGTCCCGGCTTTAAGTTTGCCGACTACGAGTTGAAAGGCGTCCCCGTACGTCTAGTTCTGGGCGCACGTGACCTTGAGAACGGAACTATTGAAGTGATGCGCCGTGATACTTTGGAGAAGGAGACCCGCCCGTTAGAAGGTATTACCGAATACGTTGAGGACCTGCTTGAAGACATCCAGAAGAATATCTTCGAGAAAGCTCGCAAATATCGTGATGAGCGTGTCTATGAGTGTGACAATTACGAGGAGTTCAAAGAGCGTGTCAAGGACGGCGGTTTCTTCCTCTGCCACTGGGACGGCACTGCCGAGACCGAGGCCAAGATTAAGGAGGAGACGCAGGCCACTATACGCTGCATACCCTTTGCTTACGAGCAGACACCAGGTATCGACATGGTGAGCGGTAAGCCTTCAAAGGCACGCGTCATCATTGCCCGTAGTTATTAATCCATCTATCTTTATAGTTTAGCACACGTAAACTCTGTGTTTACGTGTGTTTTTTTAGCTCAGTAGCAGTCCGATGGTGACGGTCAGTCCGTAGATAAAGATATTACGAGCTGTATCGCCTAAGCATTTATTGAGTGTGCGTCCCTGCCAGATAGTGCGCATACTACGATATGTGCGGTAATGGAGAACGAGGTAGAAAAGTGGCAAGACAAATGCCAACCAGTGACCATTTAAAAGGAAAACTAATCCCATCAGGCAGGCCACCACACCCACCCCCATATAACAGTACAAAGCTGCCTCAGCACCTATTCTGACCACAATGGTCATCTTGCCAGCCTCACGGTCAGTGTCACGGTCGCGGAAGTTGTTGACAAACAACAGGGCATCGATGACCAAACCACAAGCCATCGAAGCCATCACCACCTGAAATGTCAGTGAGTGTGTCATTATATAGTAAGTGGTGCAAACTGGAATGATACCGAAAAAGACTAGCACCAGCACATCGCCCAATCCCATATAAGAAAGGTGAGTAGTATATAAGAAACAGAAAAGAACACAAAAAATACCAATAAAAATCATCTCCCAACCGCCATAATATATCAGAGGAAGTCCTACAATACATGACAAGACAGTGGTCAAAGCAATGGCAATTTTCATCTTTCTTACACTCACCCACCCTTGCGTACACGCTCTTTCAGGTCCCAGACGTGTCTCACGGTCATCAGTTCCTTTCAAGAAGTCAAACAAGTCGTTGATGAAATTGGCATCTATCTGCATGATGAAAGCGAAGAGCAGACAAAGCACTGCAGGAACCCATTGAACACTGAATATCGAACAACGAACATTGTTCATCGTTAAATCATTAATTGCCAATGCCAGCCCTATCATTACTGGAACAGCAGCTCCTGTCAGCGTTTTCGGTCGTGCTGCAAGAACCCATGCCTTCAATGAATCTTTCTTCACATCCATAGTAAGTATTTTCAAAAAACATTTGCAAAAGTAATTAAAAAACACTATATTTGCAAGCGAAATAATAGAAAAGTGATGCTCAAGAACACAGCAAGCCTCGATTTGGTAGAGTTTATAGAGACGCAGATACTACCTAGGTATGCCGATTTTGACCGTGCACACAACCTAGAACATGTGACTCGCGTCATCCGCCGTTCGATAGAGTTGGCTCAACAGACTGGTGCCGACATGAACATGGCCTATACCATAGCGGCCTATCACGATCTGGGGATGTCAGGACCGCGAGCCATTCATCATATCACCGGTGGAAAGATTCTGGCTGGAGATGCCCGTCTAAAACGTTGGTTTTCACCTGAACAAATAAAAATCATGAAAGAGGCGGTCGAAGATCACCGAGCCAGCGCATCTCATGCGCCCCGCAGTCTTTATGGGAAAATAGTAGCCGAAGCCGACCGTGACATTATACCTGAAATAGTATTCCAACGCACGGTACAATTTGGCAAGGCCAACTACCCCGAGAAAAACAAAGAGGAACACTGGCAACGGTTCTGCGAGCACATGGAAGAGAAATACTCTAATCACGGGTATATCCGTCTTTGGATACCAGGTTCTTCTAATGAGCAGAAACTGAAGGAATTGAGAAACATTATTGCCGACAAAACACAATTACGCAAGCAATTTGACAAATATTATTCTGAAGAAATATGACAAATAAAGAACTGATGCGACGCGCCATCGAACTTAGTATCGAGAGCGTCAAGAATGGCGGTGGCCCTTTTGGTGCCGTAATAGCCCGCAATGGTGAGATTATCGCCGAAGGGTCCAATTGTGTAACCATCGATAATGACCCTACTGCACATGCTGAGGTGTCAACCATCCGCAAAGCATGTAGAAAGTTAGGAACATTCGACTTAAGCGGTTGCGAAATATTTACTTCATGCGAACCTTGTCCTATGTGCTTGGGTGCTATCTATTGGGCTCACTTAGACAAGATCTACTATGCCAACGACCGCAAGGATGCTGCCGACATTGGCTTCGACGATGATTATATCTACGAGGAATTTGCACTGGAGCCTCAGTATCGCAAGAAGCCCAGCGAGATTCTGCTGCGCGACGAGGCTATCAAAGCGTTCGACGCGTGGCGCATGAAGACCGACAAGACAGAGTATTAAACGCTCAGATCTGTCCGGTCTTTACCAGATAGCCTATGACAAGGGCTGCAATGAGCACAAGGAAGACGATCGACTTCATCAGGCAAGTGACCGTCTTCTTTATTATTAGTACGCCAATGATGATGGCGATGACTGCTGCTATATAGAATTGTACGTCTGTCATTTCTTGAATAATAGCTTAAAAGCTGTGGGCACAGGTGTTTCAAACTCCATCGGTTCGTTGGTGATGGGATGGGTGAAGCACAACAGCCAGGCATGCAGGCAGAGGCGATGCAGCGGGTCGTCGCCATTGCCATACTTCGGGTCGCCGCATACGGGATGTCCCATATCGGCAGCATGCACACGTATCTGGTTCTTTCGGCCGGTCTCCAACTTAAACTCCACCAGCGAGTGTTCGGTGGTGCGGTCGAGCACGTGGAAATGGGTGATGGCCAGTTTGCCGCCATTGTCCACGGGCGATGAGTAGGTGATGTAGGCTTTATTGTCCTTTAGCCAGTTCTCAATGGTGCCTTCATCCTGTTCCATCTCGCCTGAGAGCACTGCCACATAGCGACGGTCGTAGACGATGTCGTGCCAGTGGTGCTCCAGTATCTGCTCGGTTTCGATGTCCTTGGCATAGACCATCAGTCCGCTGGTGTCGCGGTCCAGTCGGTGCACCACGTGGGCGGTGCACTTCTGGCGCGACTTCTTGAAATAGTCGTCCAGCACCGACTTCACATTAAGCGACGAATGTCCGGCTGCCATCGAGAGGATTCCGATGTTCTTCTCGATGACGATGAGCCAGCGGTCTTCGTAGACTATCTTCACATAGCGACTCTTGAACGACTGCTGGTTGCGCTTGCTCTTAGAGACGGCGACCTTCATGCCGGGCTGGAGTATGAAGTCAAACTGCGTGACAGTCTTGCCATTCACCTTGATACCCCTACCCTGCAAGGTGGCCTTCACCTTGTTGCGGCTTTCCTTAACGTTTTCCAACAGCCACTCAAGCAGTGGCTTTTCTTCATTGACCACGAAATGGGCATAGTCGCCTTCGCGGTTGTATCCTGTGTTCATTCTCATAATTTTTCACGTCATTTGGTAACCATCTTCAGCACCACGGGCTTCATTCCCGGCACTGAAGCGGTGAGCGTGACGTTGCCTGCCTCACGCTGCGAACGGAGGATCACGGTGCAAGTGCCGTTGTATAGCTGGCGCTTGTTGCCTACGGTCAACTCATCGCTCTCTATGTTACCATTGATTACGCCGACGATATCGGCATTGCCTTCCACGCTGAAGGTCACCTCGCCGGGCGCTGTCTGCACACGACGGCCTTTCTTGTCGACGGCCACGATGCGCACATGTTGCAGATCCATGCCGTCGGCCTGCCATTCCGACATCTTGGCAGTGGCAGTCTTATCGGCTTCGGCTATCAACTTCACGGCCTCGCCGGTGGTCTCTATCTGATGGCGAGCCACCTCTTTACCACCGTTGCGCGCGATGGCTGCGAGTTTGCCGGGCTGATAGGCGATATCGTTCCAACGTATCTGGTTGCGCATCTTGGCACTGCCAAGGTCGTTCTTCTTCACACCTAAGCTACGGCCGTTGAGCTGCAGTTCCACCTCTTCGGCATTGGTATAGGTGATGAGCGACAGCTTCTGACCTTCCACACGGTTCCAGTGGTCGCTCATACCGTCGTTGCCGGTCTGCACACCATTCCACATCTGGTCGCCTTTCTTATCGATAACCGCAATATGAACCACAGGCTCATCGGGACAGAAGAAACTCTTCATGTAATAGGCTTTGGGCTTGGGCTCAAGCGAGATATCAAATACGCCCTGTGACCAACCTTTTGCCGGCCATCCCTGACTCTCCCCAAGATAATCGATAGCACCCCAGTAGGCTAGACCGATTACCTTGTCAAGATCCATAGCGAAGTAGTTCTCACCCATAGCTGACACACTTGCCTCACTCTGATAGAAAGTCATCCATGGAAAACGCCGTCCATCACCAGGGAAATACATATAACGATAGTTATAGGCCTGAACATCCGTAATCATAGCCAAGTCACAAGGCAAAGAATCAGTTTCCCAGTTGCGATATCGTGGATGCATAGCCACAGTAACAAGGCGGGTACTATCATAACGTTGCAAAAGAGTTTTCTGCAACTTGAACATAGTCACGCCGAAGTCATTGAACGGCTGATTAGGGTCTTGTTGCAACTCGTTACCAAGACTCCACAACACTACTGAAGGAGAGTTGCGGTCGCGTTTGACCCATTCGGGAACCTCTTTCTGCCAATGTTCCTCAAAACTGATACGTCCGCCGGTATGCTGACGAGTCCACTTGTCATAGAGCTCGTCGACGAGCAGGATGCCATACTTGTCGCAGAGTTCGATGAACTCACGACTGTAAGGATTATGCGAAGTACGGATATGGTTGATGCCGTATTGTTTCATCAGTTGAATACGCTTCTCGATGGCACGCGGATAGGCTGCGGCACCCAGGGCGCCGAGGGTGTGGTGATTGGCATAGCCCTTCAGCAGCACCTTCTTGCCATTGAGCTTCATGCCGAAGTCGGGACCGAACTCAACGGTACGGAAGCCGAAGTGCTCGCAATAGCTGTCGGCCACGCTACCGTCCTTGCGCAACAGCTGCACCTTGGCGGTGTAGAGATTGGGGGTGTCGAGGTCCCACAGACGGGCACCGGCAACGTGTATCTCGGGCAGACGGGCCTCCTGTGTGCGCGATGCTGTGATGCGCTTCACGGGGGTGGTCTGTTCGCAAACCTGCTTGCCGTCGGGGTCTAAGATAGACACTTTGACACTCACCTCGCGGTCGCGGGTTCTGTTAGTCAACTCGGCCGAGACGGTCACATACTCATTATTGCGCGTGGTAATATAGAGTGGATGGCGCTCCAGATAGAGGTCTTTCGACGTAGCTACCAGGCGCACGTCACGGAATAGTCCGCCACCAGTATACCAACGACTGTTACCGGGCTCTCGAGTATCAGCCAATACTGCGATGACATTATCTTTACCTATCTTCAGCATGTCAGTCACGTCTATCTCAAAGCCCACATATCCATAGTCGGTACCACCGATACGGGTACCGTTCAGATAGACATCGGCCACATACATGATTCCATCGAACTGTAACAGCAGGCGTTTGCCCTTTAGCGAGTCGGCGGGTGTTAGATGATAACGATACCAGGCACGACCCATCTCTTTGAAGCCACGACTGCTCAAACGGCTCTTTATATTGGCAGCCGGATCATTATTATCAGCTTTCTCGTTGGCTGCAGGAGCCACCCAAGGTTGCTCTATCTGAAAATCATGAGGCACATTAACGACACGCCACGCTCTGTCATCAAATGACATGGAAGCTGCCTCTCTAATATCACCCGCATAGAATCGCCATCCAAAATTAAGATTATGAACTATACGTTGTTGTGCCATGACAGCCATTACTGTAAGACAGAGTGTTAAAATAGTAGTTAGTCTTTTCATATTTTCAAGTTTGTTTTTAGCTGTTTATCTCTTGAGGGTACAAAGGTAAACATTTTCCGTGGAATGACAAAGCGAATGAACACATTTTTTAATAAGGTAAAAAAGATAAAGAAAAACGAGGTCGTTTGAAAAAAAAATTGTACCTTTGCAGCCGCAAAAGACATAGGACCGTATCAGTTCGATCGGGATACTCATCAAATAACTGTAAAACTCGAGATGTCTTCTCTTGTCAATGGCGGGCCATTACCCAAGCTTCTTCTGAATGCCGATGGATTACAACGACGGAGAGCGCTCACAACTTGTGATAAAGGAGTTTTCATCACATCACTGGTGCGGTCCTTTCTTTTTTGGGGGGAAGACAGAGTATTTTCTGTGGATATATTAATATTTAGTTATGTTCTCAGGTATTATTGAAGAATTTGCTACGGTTGTAGCCATCAAAAAAGATAGAGGAAACATTGATTTCACACTGACTTGTTCATTTGTGAGCGAACTCAGCATTGACCAAAGTGTGGCTCATAATGGTGTTTGCCTCACCGTGGTAAGCATTGATGACGACAAATACGTCGTCACAGCAATGAAAGAAACGCTCGACCGTTCAAATCTTGGTCTCCTCAAGGTTGGTGACAAAGTCAATGTAGAGCGCTCGATGATGATGAATGGCCGACTTGACGGTCATATCGTACAAGGACATGTTGACCAGACAGCCATATGCATTGGCATGGAGGACGCCGATGGGTCTACCTACTTTACCTTCGAGTACCCTGAAAACAAAGAGATGGCACGTCACGGCTACTTCACCGTAGACAAAGGCTCTGTCACGGTCAACGGCGTATCGCTCACCGTCTGCAGACCTACAACTAACAGCTTCCAAGTAGCCATTATCCCCTACACCATGGAACATACCAACTTCCAGGACATTCATGTAGGTACAGTGGTTAACTTGGAGTTCGACATCATAGGAAAATACATCGCACGTCTGCAAGAATTCAAATAGGCCTTGAAACCTTTGAAAAAAAAATAGTAATTTGTAAATAGTCAAATAGTAAACAACAAAGATGATTACAGTCACTAATCTGGCGATTCAATTTGGTAAAAAGGTCCTGTACAAGGACGTTAACCTGAAGTTCACTAACGGCAATATTTATGGCATCATCGGTGCTAACGGTGCTGGTAAATCAACACTTTTGCGTGCTATCAGCGGTGAACTGGAACCCAACAAGGGAACGATAGAGTTGGCTCCAGGCGAGCGCCTCAGCGTATTGGAACAGGATCACTTCAAATATGACGAGTTCTCAGTCATGAATACCGTCCTTATGGGACATGCTCCACTCTGGAAGAACATGAAAGAGCGCGAGGCACTTTATTCCAAAGACGAGATGACCGAGGAAGACGGTGTCAAAGCTGCTGAACTAGAGATGGCTTTTGCCGAAATGAACGGCTGGGAAGCTGAAAGCGAAGCAGCACAGTTGCTTCAGAACTTAGGCATTAAAGAAGATTTACACTATAGCCAAATGGCCGACATATCAAACAACGAAAAGGTGCGTGTCATGTTGGCAAAAGCACTCTTTGGCCATCCAGATAACTTACTTCTCGACGAGCCAACCAACGACCTTGACCTTGACACCGTACAATGGCTAGAGGAGTATCTATCATCATTAGAACAATGTGTCATGGTAGTCAGTCACGACCGTCACTTCCTCGATGCCGTGTCGACTCAGACGGTAGATATCGACTTTGGAAAAGTAACATTATTCTCTGGTAACTACTCTTTCTGGTATGAGTCCAGCCAGTTGGCACTGCGACAGGCTCAGAACCAGAAATTAAAAGCAGAAGAGAAACGTAAACAGTTGGAGGAATTTATTCGTCGTTTCTCTGCTAATGTGGCTAAATCAAAGCAAACCACCTCAAGAAAGAAGATGCTTGAAAAGCTTAACGTTGAAGAGATTACACCGTCAACACGTAAGTATCCTGGCATTATCTTTCAGATGGACCGTGAGCCTGGCACACAGATTCTTGAGGTTAATGGACTGAAGGCTCTCGATGCTGACGGGACTGTACTTTTCGACAACGTCAACTTCACTATCGAAAAAGGACAGAAGACTGTTTTCCTTTCTCACAACCCAAAGGCCATGACCGCTCTCTTTGAGATTATCAATGGCAACCGTCAGCCGGATGCAGGCGACTACAAATGGGGTGTCACCATCACCACTGCTTATCTGCCACTCGACAACACATCATTCTTCCAGTCAGACCTTAACCTTGTCGACTGGCTATCACAGTTTGGCAAAGGCAATGAGGTGCTGATGAAGTCATTCCTTGGTCGCATGCTCTTCCGTGAAGAGGATGTTCTCAAGAAGGTTAACGTACTCTCCGGTGGTGAAAAGATGCGTTGTATGATTGCTCGCATGCAACTGCAGAATGCCAACTGTCTCATCCTCGATACACCTACCAACCACCTCGACCTAGAATCTATTCAGGCATTCAACAACAACCTCGTGCAGTTCAAGGGTAACATCCTTTTCGCCTCACACGACCACGAGTTTATCCAAACTGTTGCTGACCGTATTATCGAGTTGACACCAAAGGGCACTATCGACAAACTGATGCAGTATGATGACTACATCTACGATGAGCGAATCAAAGAACAGAAAGAAAAGATGTACTCATAACCGTCAATAATCCGGATCGTAAGCGATTCGGATTTTTGATGGCACGGTTTTTGCACTTATACCTAAAAACGGGACTATTATGGAAGAAAAGAACATCAATATCGAAGACACAGAAGAGAAGACTGACGAAATGGCAGTCAACGAAACGTCTGACGAAGTGTCAGAGCAGAAAGAATCTGAAAGTACAGACAACTCAGAGGAATCAGAATGCTCTGATGTTGAAAAACTACAGGCTGAGATAGAGGAGCTGAAGAAACAAGCTCTTTATAAAGCAGCTGAATTTGACAACTACCGCAAGCGCACGATGAAAGAGCGCACAGAATTGATTTTGAATGGTGGTGAGAAAACCATTACTGCCCTACTCCCCGTCATCGACGATATGGAGCGCGCCATTGAAAATGGTGGAAAGACAGAAGACCCGCAGGTACTTCGTGAAGGTATGGAACTCATCTATCAGAAACTGATGAAAGTACTGGAAGCTCAAGGTGTCAAAAAGATTGAGACCCAGGACGCTGATTTCGACACTAATCTACATGAAGCAGTAGCATTGGTGCCCGGCATGGGGGATGACAAAAAAGGTAAGGTCATCGACTGCATGGCCACAGGCTACAAACTGAATGATAAAGTAATCCGCTACGCTAAAGTAGCAGTAGGACAATAATGGCACAGAAACGCGACTATTACGAGGTTCTTGGCGTAAGCAAGACAGCCTCGGAAGACGAAATCAAAAAGGCTTACAGAAAGATAGCCATCAAGTATCACCCAGACCGTAACCCGGGAGATAAGGAAGCCGAAGAGAAGTTCAAGGAAGCTGCCGAGGCATACAACGTACTGCACGACCCGCAGAAGCGTCAGCAGTACGACCAATTTGGTTTTGACGGTCCTATGGGTGCCGGAGGCTTCGGAGGTTTTGGAGGTGCATCCATGAACATGGATGATATCTTCTCCATGTTCGGCGATATCTTTGGAGGGCACGGCTTTGGAGGTTTCGGCGGCTTTGGCAGTCGAGGAGGCAATGGCCATACGCAACATCGCGGTAATGACCTTCGTCTGAAGGTTCGCCTTTCACTGCAAGAAATCAACGAAGGCGTCACCAAGAAATTCAAGGTACGCAAGGATGTACCCTGCCAGCACTGTCACGGCACAGGTGCAGAAGGTGGAAGCGGCACAGAGAACTGTCCACAATGTCATGGTTCAGGTTACGTAATCCGTACCACCCAGAGTCTCTTTGGTATGATGCAGACCCAAAGTGTCTGTCCTACTTGTCAAGGTGACGGACAGGTCATCAAAAACAAATGCCGAGATTGTGGAGGTACAGGTGTCGTCAAAGGCGAGGAAGTAGTAGAGATTAAGATTCCTGCCGGCGTAGCAGAAGGTATGGTGGTCAACGTCCCCGGCAAAGGTAATGCAGGGCAACGCAATGGCATTGCCGGTGACATTCAAGTATTTATCGAAGAGGAAGATAACAACACCTTCGTCAGAGACGGTAATGATCTTATATTCAATCTCTTACTCGACTTCCCTACAGCAGCACTTGGCGGCGACGTAGACATCCCGACCATTGAAGGAAAGACACTAAAAATAAAGATTGAGAATGGCACACAGCCTGGTAAGACCATGCGCTTACGAGGCAAAGGTTTACCTGCTGTACAAGGTTATGGTAATGGACGCGGAGACTTGGTGGTCAATATCAGCGTCTATGTTCCTAAGACCTTGTCACATGCCGAGAAGAAGGCCTTGGAGGAATTCCAAAAAAGCGACAACTTCAAGGGCGACAGTCAGACAAAGGAATCCATCTTCCAACGTTTTAAGAATTATTTCTCATGACCTACGAAGAGACATGCGACTACCTGTTCAAGCAGACACCTAGTTTTGAAAAGTCTGGTAAGACAGGTTTCAAGGAAGGGTTAGCCAATACGCTAACCCTTGATTTACATTATGGGCATCCCCACCGTGCATTCAAATCCATCCACGTAGCAGGCACTAACGGCAAAGGGTCGGTATCACACACCTTGGCGGCGCAACTGCAAGCTGCCGGATACAAGGTTGGTCTGTACACTTCCCCCCATCTGGTAGACTTCCGTGAACGGATTCGAATTAACGGAGAAATGATTTCCAAACAATATGTTGTCGACTTCATTAATGACTTCCTTCATTGGAGTAAGGTTCCCGTTGGTGGAGGTCTCGCCTCCTCCGATTCTGTGGTGAGTCTCACCACCTCCTTCTTTGAACTTACCACTGCCCTTGCCTTCAATTATTTCAAAGACAAGAAAGTAGACATAGCCGTTATAGAGGTAGGTCTCGGTGGCCGGTTGGATTGTACCAATATCATCTCCCCCATCTTGTCCGTCATCACAAACATATCATTTGATCATACTGACATGCTTGGCGATACGCTGGCAAAGATTGCCAGTGAGAAAGCAGGCATCATCAAACATAACATCCCAGTAGTCATCGGTGAGACCGTACCTGAGACACGACCTGTTTTTAAAGCCAAAGCACAGGAGATGCAGGCACCAATTATCTTTGCCGACGAAGACCCGCTTGTCAAAATGGTCGACGGAACCTACCACACATCAGATGGTATCACTTTTGAAGGTGACTTAAAAGGTATTTACCAGTCGAAGAACACCAATACCGCCCTACATGCCATGCACCAACTGAAAAACCAAGGCATTCTGAAGGACATCGATTATCAAGCGTTCAGTCACGTGGGCCAAGCCACAGGTCTCATGGCTCGCTGGCAGAAGCTCCAGGATCATCCCACCGTCATTTGCGACACAGGTCACAACCCTGGAGGATGGGCGTATCTGAGTCGTCAGTTGACCACCGTAAAGTGTTGTCAGAAACATATTATCTTCGGGATGGTCAGCGATAAAGACGTTGAAACCGTAATGGCCATGTTACCAAAAGATGCTCACTACTATTTTACGAAGGCACAAACCAAGCGAGCACTCTCTACCGACAGCCTACTGCGTATAGCACAGGCACTTCAACTGAAAGGCGAAGCATATCCCACTGTTGTAGAAGCCGTTAAGACCGCACTTTCTAATGCATCGTCTGAAGACTTTGTTTTTATAGGCGGTAGCACATACGTTGTTGCCGAATACCTGAAAACAATTATTTAGTTATCTTTAACAACATTTTTTGCCGATATGTTTGCACATGTCGGCTTTTTTTTGTTACTTTGCACTTAGTTACAATAACTAAAAACATTTTTGATTATGGCGAATACAACAGAAAACGCGTATCTCTGTGGTCTGAAGCGTGAGAACTTTCAGACCACGATTAACGGAAAGAAAACCGACCTCTATGTTCTTCGTAACCGTAAAGGCTTTGAAGTAGCCATTACAAATTATGGTGGTGCCATCTGTGCTATTATGGTTCCCGACAAGAACGGTCAAGTAGCCAACGTCATTCAAGGACATGACAACATACAGTCGGTCATCAACAGTCCCGAGCCCTTCCTCTCTACTTTAATCGGTCGTTTTGGTAACCGTATTGCGAAGGGACAGTTTACACTCAACGGAAAGGAATATCAGTTAGCCATCAACAATGGTCCCAATGCTTTACATGGCGGTCCTACCGGTTTCCATGCCCGTGTATGGGATGCCAAGCAGATGGGTCCCCGCTCTCTGGCGCTGCATCGCATCTCCAGTTATGGTGAAGAAGGCTTCACCGGCGAAGTTGATGTCACTGTAGAGTTTACCTTTACCGACGACAACGAGTTAACTATCGAGTACATGGCCACAACCAACAAGAAGACCATCATCAACCTGACACATCACGGTTTCTTCTCATTGGCAGGCACAGCTAATCCCACACCCACTATCGACGATTTACTCTGTGAGATTAACGCAGACTTCTATATTCCCATCGATGAAACATCTATCCCCACTGGCGAAATTCGCAAGGTAGAAGGTACACCATTTGATTTCCGTACTCCTAAAGCTGTTGGCAAGGACATTGATGCCAATGACGAACAGATTAAGAACGGAGCTGGCTACGACCATTGCTTTGTTTTGAACAAACAGGAAGAAGGTGAATTAAGCTTTGCCGCCCGTATCACCGAACCCAAGAGTGGTCGTACCATGGAGGTTTACACTACCGAACCTGGTGTACAGGTTTACAGCGACAACTGGGCAACAGGTTATCCCGGAGCCAACGGTGCCACCTTCGGACGTCGCAGCGCCATCTGCTTTGAGTGCCAGCACTTCCCCGACAGTCCTAACCGTCCTTACTTCCCCAGCGTCGTTCTGCGTCCTCACCAGACCTACAAGCAGAAGACCGTCTATAAGTTTGGTGTAGCAAAATAACAATAATGACATAAAGAAACAACAATCATTATGACACAAGCAAAAAACAATAGCAACATGGTTGCCATCATCACGATGTGTGCCGTATTTGCTATGATTTCTTTCGTTACCAACATGGCAGCACCATTTGGTAATCTTTGGAGTTATAAATATGAATGGGCTGGTATGGCCGGTAACCTCATGAACTTCACCGCATATTTACTTCTGGGTATTCCCGCTGGTAATATGCTTATAAAATACGGTTACAAGAAGACTACGCTCATTGCTTTGGCAGTAGGTGTCATCGGTCTTGGCATACAATTGCTTTCAAGCCAGGTTGGAGCCGGCGTTCCCGTCATTGGCGAGGGCAAAAGTGCCATCTGTCTCAATCTTTTTATCTACTTGCTTGGTGCATTAGTCTGCGGCTTCTGCGTATGTATGCTCAATACCGTGGTGAACCCCATGCTGAACCTTCTCGGTGGTGGTGGCAACAAAGGTAACCAATACATTCAGATTGGCGGTACACTGAACTCACTGACTGGTTCGCTCACCCCGATGTTGGCCGGTGCTATGATTGGTACTTTGAGTGCAAAGACATCAATGAGCGATGTAGCACCTCTCGTACTGATTGGCATGGGTGTGTTTACCGCAGCCTTCATCATCATTTCTTTCATTAAGATTGTAGAGCCACAAGGCGACCTCAAGCAAGTGACTTATGAGCGTAGCCCGTTGGCATTCCGTCATTTCACACTTGGTGCAATAGCCATTTTCTTCTATGTAGGTATCGAGATTGGTATCCCCAATGAGATGAACGCATGGATTAGCCACCAGTCATGGAAGGGAGCTGCTGCTGTAGCCGGTTCATTGGCCACTATTTACTGGCTCCTCATGATGGTAGGTCGTTTCTTGAGCTCACTGCTTTCAGGTAAAGTATCAACAAGAACTCAGATTATATGTGTTTCTTCACTGGGAATATTATTCGTGCTTATTGCAATCTTCCTGCCTGAAAGCATTACTTTCAAGTCGCCTGAGATTAAATGGCTCAACATTACCAGTGGTGTGGTACCAGTGAAATGTCTGTTCCTTTTCCTCTGCGGTCTCTGCACTTCAGTCATGTGGGGCGGCATCTTCAACCTTTGCACAGAGGGATTGGGCAAATATACCGCTAAAGCTTCAGGTATCTTCATGACCATGGTAGTTGGTGGTGGCATTATGCCTTTCATTCAGGACTGGATCGGTCGCAGCGTCAGCTATATCAGCAGCTACTGGTTGGTAGTAGCAATGTTGGCCTATATTCTGTTCTACGCCCTCATCGGTTGTAAGAACGTGAACAAAGACATTAAGATTGACTAATCTATTTATTAACCCATAAACTTTAAGAACTATGATGGATATTGAATTTGTAAGAAGTCGCTTCATCAAGCATTTCGATGGTAAGACAGGTAACGTGTATGCTTCTCCTGGTCGTATCAACCTGATTGGTGAGCACACCGATTATAACGGAGGATTTGTATTCCCCGGTGCAGTAGATAAAGGTATCATGGCTGAGATGCGTGCCAACGGTACAGAAGATACCGTGATGGCTTATGCTATCGACTTGAAAGACCGTGTAGACTTCAAGTTGAGCGACCCCAATGGTCCCCGTGCTTCATGGGCACGCTATATCTATGGTATCGCTAAGGAGTTCCAGAAGCTGGGTGTTCCTGTGAAGGGCTTCAACATTGCCTTCGCTGGCGACGTGCCCCTCGGAGCCGGTATGTCTTCTTCTGCCGCTATGGAAAGCTGCTTCGCTTGCGGTCTGAACGACATCTTCGGCGAGAACAAGGTATCTCAGTGGGATATGGTGCTGGCTGGTCAGGCTACTGAACACAACTACTGCGGCGTGAACTGCGGTATCATGGACCAGTTTGCTTCTGTCTTCGGTAAGGCAGGTTGCCTGATGCGCCTCGACTGCCGTAGCCGTGAGTTCGAGTACTTCCCCTTCAAGCCCGATGGCTATCGTCTGGTACTGCTCAATAGTAAGGTGAAGCACGAGCTGGCTGGTTCGCCCTACAACGACCGTCGCAACTCTTGCGAGAACGTAGTGAAGCACATCGCTGCCAAGCATCCGGAGGCTAAGTTCGAGACTCTGCGCGACTGCACATGGGAACAGCTTGAGGAAGTTCGTGCCGAGGTAGGCGAAGAGGACTACACACGTGCTCACTTCGTACTGGGTGAGAAGGACCGTGTACTGGCTGTCTGCGACGCTCTGCTGGCTGGCGACTACGAGACTGTAGGTCAGAAGATGTACGAGACCCACTATGGTCTGTCAAAGGAATACGAGGTATCTTGCGAAGAGCTCGACTTCTTGAACGACATTGCCAAGGAGAACGGTGTTACCGGTAGCCGTATCATGGGTGGCGGCTTTGGTGGCTGCACCATCAACCTGGTACGTGCCGACCTGTACAAGCAGTTCATCGCTGACGCTAAGCAGAAATTCGCTGCCAAGTATGGTCACGAGCCCGAGGTTATCGATGTAGTCATCGGTGACGGCTCACGCAAGCTCTGCTAATCTCATTGATCATTGAACATTGAACATTGAACTTTGAACTTTTATTCATTCGTAAAAGTCATGTTCAATGCTCAATGTTCAATAAATAAATAAGAAACATGTTTGAAATAGACCGCTCATATATAGAAAAGGAATCATTAGATTCTCTGCAAGGCCGCATATGGGACATCCGCATGGACCATAAGGACGACCCCACCCTGCCCAAACTGGACCATTATCGTATCAAGAGCGAAGAGGAGTTTGAGAAATATCTCGACCGTAAGCAGAACTTCCTGAACTTCAAAGACGCTTGGCGTCGTAAGTGGTTCCTGCTTGTTTTCCTGCCGTTTGCAGTCATTGTAGCATTATGGAGTCTGTTTGTGCGCAAAGAGCCCATGGCAGGCTACCTCGCAGGTTTGGGTGTCAGTGCCGTTGTCATACTGATTTGTCAGGCCATAGAAGCTTTCCGCGCTCGTGAGTTTCGCAATAATCCATGCGAGACCTTCATCAAGGCCCTGCTTTACTGGGATGAGAATAATAAGAGGTGAGAAGTGAGAGGTGAGAGGTGAGAAGTAAGAGATTAGAGGTATTATGTATTTTACAGGTATTATCATAGCGGTTTGCACGTTTCTTATTATTGGTTTTTTCCATCCTATCGTCATCAAGGCTGAATACTACACAGGCACGCGTCTGTGGTGGTTATTCCTTTTAGTAGGCATAGCGTGTATTGCGGCAGCGCTCTTTATTGAAGACGAGATTATATCGGCCATGATTGGTGTGTTTGGGGCTTCCTCACTTTGGGGTATCGGCGAATTGTTCGCACAGAAGAAACGCGTGCAAAAGGGTTGGTTCCCCATGAATCCCAAACGTCGTCACGAGTATCCGCCCATCGACAAGAATGAAACCCTTTGCCCTGTTCATCATGGCAAGAGTATTTATGCCGTGGAAGATTAAGCATGAAGACTGAGCTGATACTCGTTGGAAAAACAGTCAACAAGCATTTTGTGGCTGGTATAGAAGACTATGCTGAGCGCATCAGTCACTATATGCCATTTGCCATTACCACCATTCCAGAACTAAAGAACACCAAGAGTCTGTCTGAAGAACAGCAAAAGCAAGCTGAAGGAGAACAGATTCTAAAGCTCATACAACCATCAGATACAGTGGTATTACTCGACGAGCACGGCAAGGAACTACGTAGTATCGAACTGGCTGCATGGCTTGAACAAAAAAGGAATACGGCCCGCCGACTGGTCTTTGTTATCGGAGGACCGTATGGTTTCTCACCTGCCGTCTATCAGCGAGCCAACGAGAAGCTATCCCTTTCCAAGCTCACCTTTTCTCATCAAATGGTTCGTCTAGTCTTCACCGAGCAGATCTATCGTGCCTGCACCATCATCAAAGGCGAACCCTATCATCACGAGTAGCATTCCACCAAATAGGTTACTTACTATTTGATGGCATTGTTTTATACTCCAACGGAGTCATCCCCATCAACCTTTTAAAATATTTACAGAAAAACGAAACATTAGGAAAATTCAGCGTATCAGCTATCTGCGCCACAGACTTATCTGAATGTTTCAATTCTATTTTTATTCGTGTAAGTAGCGCATCATCAATCCACTCTTTAGCTGACCTTCCACTCACTTTCTTTATCAGTGTACTCATGTATCTTGTCGACATATAGAGTTTTGACGCATAGAACTCTATCTGATGTTCACGATCAGCATTCTGATTCACTAACTGTATGAAATCAGAGAACAAACGCTGTTCGCGTGTCTGCGATTGTCGGCTTACTTCCTCATACTTAGTCCATAGATGGTCCACATACCAGAGAAAAGAACTTATTAGTTGCAGTGTCACCTGTGGACTATGTCCCTCCTCACGCGTATTTAAATAAATAAGGTGGTGAATCTGATTGAGGAAATCCAGATCATGCGGTTCCAGGTGCAGATGGAAATCTCGCAGATGTCCATCGAAGGCTTTGGGTATATGATTACCTATAGCCAAAGAAAACAGATTATCACTCATAGAGATACCTATGCCTTCCACATCGTCAGACACATCCCCGATGTACGCCACACCATTTGCACCGAGGAAGATCAGTTCTCCTGCTTCAAAGTGATGGCCTATCAGATTAAGTTCTGGTTCAGCCCAACCTTTCATCAGAATTAGAATACGCATCTCTGTCATAATATGCGGTTCACCTGTTATCTCCTTTTTGAATATGAATACTTTCGGATTACGTGCAACAGCCAAGTTATGCGAGATATAGTTATTGGCCTGCATGGCATCATTATTCTCAAAGATGCGCTTCATCTGAGCCAACGAGAAATGTTGTAAGTCTGACATAATTCCAATATTTAACGCAAAGATAACGAAAAAGCCATTATCAACCAAATTATTTTATCACTTTTGTACAAAAGGAACATTCTTTCATTTATTTAGATAGCAAATGAATATGAAAAACGCACTACCTTTGCACCATCAAACAATCTAACGAACAATTATGAGAAAACTATTGATTTTAATAATGCTGCCATTGTCTATGCAGGCACAGACCTTAGAGGAGTGCCATCATGCTGCAGCGGAGAACTATCCGCTCATACGGCAGTATGATCTCATTGGAAAGACCACCGAATTAACCGTCAACAATATCGGCAAAGGCTGGCTTCCTCAGATTACCGCTTCAGCACAAGCCACCTATCAGAGCGATGTGACATCCTGGCCTGATGCCATGCGTTCTATGATGCAACAGATGAACATGGATGTGAAAGGTCTTAGGAAAGACCAGTATCGCATTGGCATCGATGTGCAGCAGACCGTTTTTGACGGAGGTACCATCAAGAGTCAGAAAGAAATAGCCCGTCAACAAGCCCAAGTGGAGCATGCCCAGAACGAAGTGAGTCTCTATGCTGTTTATCAGCGGGTCAACGATATGTATTTTGCCGTTTTGCTACTCAATGACCAGATACTATTGAACAAAGACCTTCAGACACTTCTGGAAGGTAATGAACAGAAATTGGCATCTATGGTGAAACACGGTACTGCAGCTGAGAGTGACTTGCAAAATGTAAAAGCAGAACGTCTGAACGCTATCCAACAGCAGACCAACCTCGAGTCGCAGCGACGCGCCCTTCTATCTCTTCTTAGCACTTTCTGTGGTATTGAAGTAAAAGAAGCAGTAAAGCCATCTGTCAGCGATAACTTGCCCGTAGAACAAGCAGGCATACGTCCTGAGCTAAAGGTCATTGATGCCCGTCTCCGTCTGGCCGATGCTCAAGAGAAAGCGCTCGATGCCTCGTTGCTGCCAAAACTGGGAATCTTCGCTCAGGGCTTCTATGGTTATCCCGGCTACAATATGTTTGAAGATATGATGAGCCACGACTGGTCATGGAATGGCATGATAGGTGCTCGTCTCACTTGGAACATCGGTGCCCTTTACACCCGAAAGAACGATAAGGCGAGAATCCATCTCCAACGGGAGATGAACGAAGTGCAACGCAATGTCTTTTTGTTCAACAACCGTTTGGAGCAACAGCAACACGATGAGAACATGTCACGCTATCGCCGTCTGATGGCTGATGACGAAGAAATTATCCAACTGCGTTCATCCGTCCGTAAAGCAGCCGAATCGAAACTCTCTCACGGCATCATCGACATCAACGACCTCCTACGCGAGATCAATGCCGAAAATGCCGCCAAACTACAACAGTCCATTCACGAGATTCAGATGCAGAAAGCCATCTATGACCAAAAGATCGCCAAAAACCTCTAAAATACCGCGAATTATCGGAATACTGAAATAATGGAATAACGAAAAACGATAAACAATATGAAGAAAACATTTCTTGCAGGCATCATCCTCCTTCTGTCAGCCTGCAATAACGAGAAGAAAGCATACGATGCCACCGGCACGTTTGAAGCCACTGAAACGACAGTATATGCCGAAAGCAATGGCAGTTTGATGCACTTCGCAGTCAACGAGGGCGACTCCCTGAGCCTCGGACAAGCGATTGGTCTTATCGACACCACTCAGCTCACTCTGAAGATTCAGCAACTGGATGCTACCAAAGAAGTCTATCAGAGTCAGAAGCCCGACATTCAATCACAGATGGCAGTCACCCGTCAACAGTTGGCTAAGGCACGTCAAGAGGAACAGCGTTATAAGGAGTTGGTTGCCGATGGTGCAGCCCCTCGCAAGATGCTCGACGACGCCACCAGTCAGGTTGCCATACTTCAGAAACAGCTCGATGCTCAGTTGTCGACACTCAACACCCAAACCTCAACACTCAACTCACAGCTGTCTACGGCTGATGTGCAGATAGAGCAACTTCGTGATCAACTGCGCAAGTGCCGTATTCTGTCACCCATCGCCGGCACCGTCCTTGAGAAGTATGTTGAACAGGGTGAACTGGTTGCTATCGGCAAGCCGCTTTTGAAGATGGCTGATACAAAGCAGATGTACCTTCGTGCCTATGTCACGACAGCCCAACTTCAAAACATCAAGCTTGGACAGGCAGTTAAAGTAATGGCCGATTATGGTGGCGGCAACAAACACACCTACGACGGCACTATCAGTTGGATAAGCAGCCGTTCTGAGTTTACGCCAAAGACCATCCTCACCGACGATGAGCGTGCCGACCAGGTCTATGCCATCAAGATTGCAGTCAACAACGATGGCTATATTAAGATTGGCATGTACGGGGAAGTGAGTTTTAAGAGATGAGAGGTAAGTGGCGAGAGGAGAGAAAGAGAAAAACAAGAGTATTATGAATGCCATAGAAGTTAATCATATCAGCAAGAACTACGGGAAAGTAGAGGCCCTTCACGATGTCTCGTTCGCTGTAGAACAAGGTGAGGTCTTTGGACTCATCGGTCCTGATGGTGCGGGCAAGACCTCACTCTTCCGTATCCTCTGTACCCTGTTATTACCCGATACTGGTACTGCTACTGTTGATGGCTATGACACTGTGAGAGAGATGAATGCCATCCGTCGCCGTGTGGGATACATGCCTGGTCGTTTCTCACTCTATCAGGATCTTACCGTTGAAGAGAATCTCCGGTTCTTTGCCACTCTCTTTGGTACCACTGTTGAAGAAGGTTATGATAGCATCCGTGCCATCTACTCCCAGATAGAACGCTTCAAGGATCGCAAGGCGGGAGCACTTTCCGGAGGCATGAAGCAGAAGTTGGCACTCTCCTGCGCTTTGGTTCATCAGCCCAGCGTTCTCTTCCTTGATGAGCCGACTACAGGAGTTGACCCCGTCAGTCGAAAGGAGTTTTGGGAAATGCTGTCTTCTCTGAAAGAGCGCAATATCACTATCGTGGCTTCTACACCCTATCTTGACGAAGTACGTTGCTGCGAGCGTGTCGCCTTTCTCGACCAAGGTCATCTACGGGGTGTCGACACTCCCGACATCATCCTCGATCGCTTCAAGGACATCTTCTGTCCACCAAGCCTCGCCTCCGATTCCAGCAGTCACTCCTCTCTACTTGGGAAAGGCGATGTTGCTGATGATGTCATTTCCGTCTCCCATCTGGTAAAGGCTTTCGGCTCATTCCATGCCGTCGATGATATCTCATTTAATGTCAAGAAAGGTGAGATCTTCGGATTCCTTGGTGCCAACGGAGCCGGTAAGACCACCGCAATGCACATGTTGACAGGCCTGAACCAGCCTACAAGTGGCACAGGCACCGTGGTGGGCTATGACATCCGCACCCAGCACGAGGAAATAAAAAAGCACATCGGCTACATGTCTCAGCGATTCTCACTCTACGAAGACCTTACGGTAGCTGAGAACATCCGTCTCTTTGCCGGCATCTACGGCATGAATCAAGAAGATGTTAACAAGAAGATGAAAGACGTGTTGCGTCGCCTGAAGTTTGAGGATCACGCCAACGACTTGGTTTCTTCGCTGCCATTAGGTTGGAAACAGAAGTTAGCATTCTCTGTCAGCATCTTCCACGAGCCGGGTGTAGTGTTCCTCGATGAACCCACAGGAGGTGTCGATCCAGCCACCCGCCGTCAGTTCTGGGAGCTTATCTATGAGGCTGCCGCTCGTGGCATCACTGTCTTTGTGACCACTCATTACATGGACGAAGCCGAGTATTGCGACCGTATCTCCATCATGGTTGATGGTAAGATCAAGGCTATCGGCACGCCCGACGAACTCAAGCATACATTCAATCAGCCCGATATGGACCATGTGTTCACCTATCTGGCACGACAAGCAAAGAGAGGAGAGTAATCTATGCAGACCAAAGCGCATCCCTTCCTATCCTTCGTCATCAAGGAGACCCGTCACATCCTGCGCGACCGCCGCACGATGCTCATTCTCTTCGGCATGCCCATTGTACTGATGCTTCTCTTTGGTTTTGCCATCACCACCGATATCAAGAACGTGAGGACGGTGATAGTGACATCCGAGATGAACCCTCAAACGCAGCAAGCCGTCGACCGTCTTTCCCAGTCGGAATACTTCACCATCAGCGCAACTGTCGCTACGCCACAGGAAGCAGAGAGACTGATTCGTTATCAGAAGGCCGACATCGCCATTGTATTTTCAGCAAGCGGCAACATCCAACTCATCGTTGACGGCAGCGACCCTAACATGGCACAGCAATGGACAGCCTACGCACAAAGCATCCTCGCTCAACCCACGAAAGGCAAGAGCTATTCACTCCCCTCTCCTCTTGGAAAGGCTACGGGTAGGCGAGCTTTGCTCGGGAATGAGGGGCCGGGGGTGAGGCTTCTCTATAATCCGCAGATGCGCTCTGCCTACAACTTCGTACCAGCCATCATGGGTATGCTGCTCATGCTGGTCTGTGCCATGATGACCTCTATCTCTATTGTCAAGGAGAAAGAGCGAGGTACGATGGAAGTACTCTTGGTATCGCCTGTCCGTCCTTTGATGATTATTGTCGCCAAAGCCATCCCTTATCTGTTGATAGCCTTTGTCGTACTGATTATCATCCTGATCATGGCATCCACAGTACTCGATGTCCCGCTGGCAGATTCCCTCTTCTGGATTATCGTTGTCAGCATCATCTACATCTTATTGGCACTCTCCCTTGGACTGCTCATCTCCAGTGTGGCAGAGACCCAACTTGTGGCATTGCTATTGTCAGCAATGGTGCTGTTGATGCCGGTCGTCATGTTGTCGGGTATGCTGTTTCCTGTAGAGTCGATGCCCGTCATCCTACAATGGTTGTCGGCCATCGTCCCTCCCCGCTATTATATCGATGCCATGCGTAAGTTGATGATTATGGGTGTAGGCATTGACGCCGTGTTGAAGGAAGTGCTCATTCTCTCAGGTATGACCATCTTCCTACTTGCTGTTGCATTGAAGAAGTTTAAAGTAAGATTGTAATGCTATGATAAAATACCTCATACAAAAAGAGTTCATTCAGATACGTCGCAACTCGTTTCTGCCGAAGCTGATTATCGTCTTCCCCATCATGATTATGTGCGTCATGCCATGGGTAATGAACCAGGAAGTGAAAAACGTGCGTGTCGATGTGGTCGACCACGACCACTCCACCTCCTCTACCCGACTTGTTCATCAGATAGAGACCTCGCCCTATTTCATCTTCAACGGGCTGAAATCGTCTTATGATGCTGCCCATACAGATATAGAGAAAGGCCATGCCGACATCATCCTTGAGATCAATCCCGATGGCAAGAAACTCATTGCTGCGAATGCCGTGAACGGCACTAAAGGTTCTATCGGCTCGGCTTATCTCAGTCAGATAGCCAGTCAGCAGGAAATGCCCGCTCATTCTAAGCAAGGCGCCGAAGTGCTGACGCTCTACAACAAACACCAGAACTATAAACTCTTTATGATTCCAGCATTGCTGGCTATCGTAATGATGCTGATGACGGGATTCTTGCCTACACTCAATATCGTAGGCGAAAAAGAGACGGGCACCATCGAACAAATCAATGTGACACCCGTCTCTAAGTGGTCGTTTATACTCTCCAAACTGATACCCTACTGGCTCATTGCCCTCTTTATCGTTACCATCTGTCTTGTCTTGGCATGGGCTGTCTATGGCATTGTCAGCGTGGGGCCACTTTGGTTGGTTTATCTGTTGGCTATGCTGTTGGCACTGTTCTTCTCATCGTTCGGCCTCATCGTGTCCAACTACAGCGACAACATGCAGCAGGCCATCTTCGTCATGTGGTTCTTTGTAGTGTGCATCATGCTGCTCAGTGGTCTTTTCACGCCGACGCGCTCTATGCCCTCATGGGCTTATCTGACCACTTATGTCAACCCTATGCACTACTTCATCGATGCCATCCGCACCGTTTTCATTCGCGGAGGCAACTTCCAGAGCGTGGCCCATCAGGTGGCAGCACTGGCAGCTATTGCCTCAGTGATGAGCGTCTGGGCAGTCCTCAGCTACAAGAAGAACCACTGATTACAGGTTAGCGTAAGGCACGGTGAACGTAGTGGTACGCATGTCGCCAGTCTCCAATCCACGCTTCAGCCAGCGTTTGCGCTGTTCCGATGTGCCGTGGGTGAATAAGTCTTCCACTACTCTACCCTGAGCCTGACGCTGCAGCCAGTCGTCACCAATCTTCTGAGCCAGTTCGATGGCATGGTCTATGTCGCCATCCTCCAATGAGTGGTGCATAGCCTCCTCATAGTGAGCCCACACACCGGCATAGTAGTCGGCCAGCAGTTCGGTACGCACACTTATCTGGTTCTTCGACTCGCGCAGTCCGCTCCAGTCCTTTGTCAGTATGCCACGCAGATACTCCACGTGATGACCTATCTCGTGGGCTATCACATAGGCATAGGCAAACGTGTTGCCCTCCACGCCCAACTGACGTTTCATCTCTGCGAAGAACGAGAGGTCGATATACAACTTCTCATCGCCGCGACAGTAGAACGGACCTACCGATGCAGTTGCACTACCGCAAGCCGAGTTCACGCTGTTAGTGAAGAGCACCAGTGTCGGCTCCTTATAGTCACCCCATCCATTCTCCTTGAACACTTTTGTCCACACCTCCTCGGTACTTGCCAGAATCTGCTTGCACTCCTTAGCCAATTGCTGTTCTTCCTCCGAGAAATTAGCCGGATCAGTATTTCCCGCCGGTACCATCTGTTGCTGCACAGTACTGACAATCTGACCTACGTCAACATTGCCCCCTTGTAGCAGTGAGAAGATAACACCAATGATGATGGCACCGATACCACCGATACCTGCTTTTGCGCCACCGCTCAGTCCGCGACGATCCTCCACGTTCGAACTCTCACGTCTTCCTGTTAGTTTCATATTACCTTAGATTAATAATTGTTTTAGCCTTTCTGTTTGCAAAAATAGTCAAAATAATTGAATTGTCGCAACAAATATTGCAAATAATTATTTTCTACCTAAAAAGTTTGGCAGGTTCGTGAAAAAGTATTACCTTTGCATCCGCAATTGACCTAAGTGCTGATTGTAAAAGGAAGGTTGGCAGAGTGATCGATCGCGCTGGACTCGAAATCCGGTATACCCCTTTCGGGTATCGGGGGTTTGAATCCCTCACCTTCCGCAAAAAGACAAGAGAGAACGAAGGGTTCTCTCTTGTCTTTTTTAGTGTTGTTATGTTTCATTAAAGTGACACAGACAATGCCTGTGCAACAGCATTTCTGATAAAGGCATTGATAGTGAGCCCTGCCTCCTTGATGGAAGCAGGGCTCTTTCGTTAGTTCTGATGACATGGTATTCATACCTACGATAACACTTTTTCATCCTGTTATTTGCTTATATCAAAGAAATTCTTTAACTTTGCAAAGAAAAATAGAAGTTGTATGAGGACAAGACAGGAAATTCTTGACACCTTAAAGGCTTTTAAGGAAGAAGCAAATTCCAAGTATGGCGTTACCAAACTTGGACTCTTTGGATCTGTTGCTCGTAATCAACAGTGCGAAGATAGCGATGTAGATGTTTGCTTTGATGGTGCAACGCCTACTTTAATAACAATAGCCAGAATGGAGATTGAATTAGAGAAAAGAATTGGTGCACCGGTACAGTTGACAATGCTACACAACGGCCTCTCAAAATCTTTTTTGAATAATCTTAATAGAGATGTTATATTTGTCTAATCTTGAAATACTTGACATACTTGATGTAGTGCTAAAAGCGGCTGAAGCAGCTAAAGCAAGGGCAGAGCATATAGTCCACAAAGATCAAGTTAATGGGGATTTTGAAAATGAAGCGATGTTCGACGCAATCTGCATGAACTTCGTTGTCATAGGTGAGAATCTTAAAATGCTTGACAATAAGACACAAGGGAAATATCTGAAAAACTATCCTGATATACCTTGGTCTGAAGTTATACGTATGAGGGATATTGTAGCCCATCATTATAATGGTATTAAAAACGAAATCATCTTTGATACAGTAAAAAGGGATATACCAGATTTGATAGCAGCATTGAAAGTAATGCTGAAAGATCTTAAAAAACAATATTAATAGATAATTATATAAAAATGAGCCCTGCCTCCTTGATGGAAGCAGGGCTCTTTCGTTAGTGCGAGTGATGATTACTCTTCATCGTCCCAGATGCTGCTGTGACGAGATTCAACCTCATTCACTTCGATTGTTTCTTCGGGCTTAACATCAGCATGTGGATCAGAAGCTATCAGAATCATATTGTCAAGCACCACAGAGTGCTCTGTCATTACAGGTTTCAAATATATCTTTTTCATAATACAAATCTCCTTTATTATTTCACAAACAGTTTCTTACCATTAACGATGTAGAGGCCCTTCTTCGGGGCATTCACCTTGCGACCCTGCAGGTCGTAGAAAGCTCCCTCGCCTTGGGAGAGGGCTGGGGTGAGGTTCTCAATGCCAGTAGTCTCAGCATCCTCGAACACAATGTTCATACGTGCTTCGCCAGCTGGCAGTTTACTCGTCTCAATAGGCAGATAAGCCTTATGAGCGGGCAGCACACCGTTGTTGATCTTCTTGAACGAGCCAGCATTCAGGCCGAAGTTAGTATAGTCGCCCTCTTCAGTTGAGATATAGGTAGGAGCCAAAGTACCCTTAAGCAGATTGCCAGCAGGAACCACGTCGCTGCTTGTAGCAGTGTAGAGTGTATGCTCGCCAGCCTCACCATAAAGGATGAAAGGTACGCCACCCTTAATAGTTCCAGTAATCTGAGTGAATGTCACATTCTTACCTTCAACCTTAGTCACAGTATAAGCCTTCACATTCTCATCAAGCAAATCAAGATTCAGAGGATACTCGTAGCAATAGCTTGCATAGCCAGAGGCTGCAACAGTAACTGCGGCTGATGGAAGCTTTTCTCCAGTAATCTTAAAGTCCTTAATATCCCAACGCCCCGTATTTGCATTAGTACCATCAGAAATATAGCGGAATATTATCTTGGTTGTTTTTCCACAAAGCGAATTGATATTTGTTGTATTAGTTACATATGAACTATAAGAGTTACCAGCAAAATAGTTATTAATGGTCAAAGGTTGTTCTACGCCATCAACCAAAGCATATAGTTTCACACCGTCAGAAATACTTCCACCAAAGTATTGTCCTGCATGCGAGAATATCAGATTAGCTGAAATATAATTTGTCAAATCGTATTCATCTGTGATATAATCGTAAGTACCTGCATAACGTGTACCACTATTATATCCATTAGCAGAAATGAAATTATTATCCTCATTATTTGTCCAAGCCTGATAGCTTCCTGCATTTGTTGTAGTCATCTCCCATGTATCGGGAACATAATACTCACTGAAATCAAGGTCTTCAACAGTACCTTCTACGCTTTCTGCTGTTGTTTTTCCTGCTACCTCAGTCACATTGACGGTCAAAGTAATGTCTGATGCAGCAGTATAGTTTGCAGTTTCAGCAGCCGAGAATGTCAATGTAGTGGAACCAACAGCGGTTGGTGTGATGGTAACCGTAGTACCCTCAACATTAACCGACACGATATTAGTATTGCTAAGTGCATTGACAATAGCACCCTCATATCCCGTTGTTGCGGAAACATCGAGAGTCATTGGTGTACCATAAGTCAGATTAAGTTCATCACCGTCATTGTAGATGTTAGTGTCTTCATCCATTATAGAAATTTCATTCGATGTCTTACTTGCATTGATAACAGTAACAGCAAACTCTTTCTCAACTGTTGAGAACATCTTCTCACCACCAGAAGTAATAGTAACGGTAACAGTAATATTGCCACCCTTCAATGCCTCAAAGGTATCATCATCTATGTTGAGCACTGTTGCATCACTACTTGTAAAGGTCACCGCTTCAGAACCGGTAAAGCCTGTAGCCTTTGTATAAGTTGAAGCGAGAGTTCCAATCTCCCCCATAGGTACATTATTCAGAGCAATAGGATTGCTTTCTCCATCAGTTAAAATCAGAGTAACTGAAGCAGCATCTACTACTGGTACTCGACTATCTACAACATGGAGTGTATAGCTTGCCTCAACAGGAGCCAAATACTTATCGGTAACTGTTGCATTAGCCTTGATAGTGAAGTCACCTGTTTCAGTCAATGTAACAGCACCTGTAGAAGCATTTACAGCAGCATCGTCAGAAGAATAAGTGATGGTACGTGAGCCATCATTAGGAGTTGCTGTTGCAGTAAACGTAACAGTACCTTCAACCAGTTCAACGGTTTCCTCAGCGTTTGCAAATGTCAACGTAGTAGCTGCCTTGTTGACAGTTATAGAATAAGAGGCAGTACTCTTTTCATAGTCCTCATCTTCTGCTACGGTAGCGGTAATCACAGCTGCACCGCTCTTAATACCTGTAACCTCACCAGTAGTCGCATTTACTGTAGCTACCTCTGTATTACTTGAACTATAGGTTACAGTTCCTGTAGGAGTAGCAGTAGCAGCGTTCGTTATGTTTGCATCTACAGTTACCTCCTGATCACCAGTCTTTTCAAAGGTGATGGTACGAGAGGGCTTAAGAGCCTTAAATGTTATATTTGTTATAACTGGAGTACCAGAACTCGGCTTTAATGTTACTGCGGTATTTGTTGGCAGTATATATGTCTTTGTAGCAACAGGAGTTTGCAAAGTAGAACCCACATAAACATTGACTCCATTTGAATGGGTTAATGTCATCTTATATCCATAAGGGGCTCTCACTGTAGGTGAAGTAATATCACTTCCACTGGATTTTAGCTGAAGTCCTTGTTGTGAACAATAATTCTTTCCTGGCCATGCATATTTATTACCATCACTTCCTGTGAATGAAATATTCTTCTCAGCACCATTGCTATAGCCACTTCCAGCTCCCGAGAAATCAGTAAAACTTAATGTCTGCCCTGGTGTAGTTAAGACTATCGAACCGTCAGAAACTGTCACAGTGCAAGTAGCTGTATAACTACCGTCAACTGTCGTTGCAGTAATAGTTGCAGTACCAGCAGCTACACCAGTAACAACACCTGCTGAAGTAACCGTTGCTATATCAGGATCGCTTGTAGTCCAATTAACTGTTTTATTAGTTGCATTTGCAGGAGCAACTGTTGCAGTTAGTGTCTCATTTGCTTCTACCATAATTGTAGTAGACGTCTTATTGAGTGTAACCCCTGTCACAACAACAGGATTCACAGTTACTTCACAAGTCGCAGTATATCCACCGTCAACAGTAGTTGCAGTAACTATTGCCGTTCCTACACCAACAGCAGTCAGCACACCATCTACCACAGTAGCAACAGTTTCTTTGCTCGATTCCCATGTTACGTTTTTATTTGAAGCGTTAGCAGGTGAAATCGTAGCCGTCAGCGTTTCAGTACCTCCATCAAACAAAGTGGTAGAAGTCTTATTAAGAGAGATGCCTGTCACAGGAACAGCAGCAGTAACCGTTACCTCACACTCAGCCTTAATAGAATCATCTGAAGGAGATTTTGCACGAATGGTTGTTGAACCAACAGCAACACCAGTTACAACACCATTGCTTACAGTAGCAATATCAGTATTATCCGATTCCCAAACAACTGTCTCCGTAGCAGTTGCTGGAGTCAATGTCGGAGTCAATGTCACGCTCCCACCAACACCTACTGATGCAGAGGTTTGGTCTAAAGAAATGGAACTGATTGGAACAACTGTTGGCTTAGAAAAAGTCACAACAACATTATCCCATCTAAAGTTGCCTGTCGTACTATTACCTTTATCAAGAATAATAGCATAATATGCGGAAGGTATTTGCTCAAAGTCAAAAGTCATTGAAGTAGTTGCGGATGAACCTTGAGTTCCAGATGTTAGTGAAATAGCATTCCAAGTAGATCCGTTTGTAGAATAACCAAGATATATTTTTCCTGAATTACCAGAGCCACCGGAATAACTGAATGTAATTCTAGAAACATTAGATATAGTTGTCTTACTTATAACAGCAGTTGCAATATTTGATGTTGAAGCACTAGTACCATAGTTTTGGGTAATCTTACAACTACTAGAATTACCACTGTTAGAACCAAGAGATTTGTTATTACCTCCAAAAGTGACAGACCAATAGTTATTACTATAGGCTTTGTAAGTTGAATTGCTTACTACATCATCACTTCTGAAGGTAGTTATAGTAGAGTATTCTACTCCCCACGCACTACTTACCCCTGCCGTTAATATACATAGCAGGAGCATTACTTTTGAAAGTAAAGTTTTTCGTTTCATAATGTTTTAAAGATTTAATTGATATATTTTTATCGATTTTTCCAGTAATTCTTCACAGAATAGTCGTATTTACTATAGATTGGGAGCATATCCTCACGGACTGACTCCTTATTCGTCTACAAAGGTACAATGAATAATTGACACAAACAAATATAAGGCAACTTTTTTTGCAAAGAATTGAAAAACATCGTCAACTGATATCATAAATAAGCAACAACAACAGTCAACTGAGATTAACAATAAGTATTAACCAAAGTCAATCGAAAATACAAATAAGACTCGAAGTACTCAACTAAAATCGTTAAAGTACACAGCGTAGCAAGTGTACGGATACTTCGTAGCGAGTGAACGCATACTCCGTTCACTCGTTTCGCAAGTTCCGGACACTTTGTCCGGAGCTTGCGGACACTTTGTCCGAAAAAACACCTATTTCAGGACAACGTCAACCAGTCACCAACTGTCACCACCATCACCTCTACCCTCACCCGTAACTTCCTGATTTTCAGCGCCGGGTGACAGAGTGAGGGTAGTGACAGAGAAAAAAAACTATTATCAGAAGGATAATTTCTCCAGTCGGGCGCGAAGCTGGGGGGCTTCGCTCTGTCGGATGGCGAGACGTATCTGGCAGGTATTGTCGTAAGTCTGCGAGACAATACGTGGATTCATTTCCTTGACAATGCGCATCACATCGTTCATCATCACATAGGGAAAATCGTAGGTGACGACTTCCTCCACCTGGCGTGTCTCTATGGTGGCATGCGCTATGGCATCGGCAGCAGCCTCACGATAGGCTATGATGAGTCCACTGGTGCCGAGATTGACACCGCCGTAATAGCGCACCACGACGATGAGGATGTCGGTGAGGAGATTGGAGTTGATCTGCCCGAGGATGGGTTTGCCCGCCGTCGACGATGGTTCGCCGTCGTCGTTGGCACGGAAGTCTTCCCTACCCGCCCCCAACATATAGGCGTAGCAGACGTGGCGGGCATCGTAGTACTTCTTGCGATACTCGGCCAGGAGGTTCTTCACCTCGTCTGCCGTCTCCACATGATGTGCAAAAGCGAGGAACTTACTCCGCTTCTCGGAGTAAAATCCCTCGCTGCTGGCTTTTAGGGTTAAGTATTCGTCGGGCATGGAGTTTTTTTTCTAGTTTTTGCTAGTATTACTAGTTTTACTAGGGCTAGGCCAATTTATGAATCACCAGTCCTGAGCGGAGCTTCGGCTCAAACCATGTGGCCTTGGGAGGCATGATCTTGCCGCTGTCGGCGATGTCCATGATCTGCTGCATGCTGACGGGATAGAGGGCCAGGGCTGCACGCATCTCGCCGGAGTCGACACGACGTTTCAGTTCACCCAGTCCTCGCAGTCCGCCTACGAAGTCGATGCGCTTTGATGAGCGCAGGTCGCCTATCTGCAGAATCTCGTCAAGGATGAGTCGGCTGCTGATGTCCACGTCGAGCACACCGATGGGATCGTTCGGGTTGAAGGTGCCCTCTTTGGCTGTGAGACTGTACCAGTGTTGGTCGAGATAGAGTGAGAACTCATGAGCGCGGGCAGGCTTATAGATCTCCGTCCCCTTATCCTCCACGATGAAGTTCTTCTGCAGGGCAGCGAGGAACTGCTCCGAGGTGAGACCGTTGAGGTCTTTCACCACACGGTTATAGTCGAGGATGGTGAGTTGTGAAGCCTGGAAGCACACCGCCATGAAGTAGTTGTACTCCTCCTTGCCAGTGTGGTTGGGGTTCTGGCGCTGTTTCTCGGCACCCACCAGTGCGGCAGCTGCTGAGCGATGATGTCCGTCGGCGATATAGAGCGACGGCATCTTGGCAAACTCTTCGGTGATGGTCTTTATGTCCTGTTCATCACTGATGACCCAGAACTTATGGCCGAAGCCATCGATGGGTGCTATGAAGTCGTACTCGGGCTCCACCCCGTTGGCATAGCGCATGATGAGGTCGTCGAGCACCTTGTTGTCAGGATAGGCGAAGAACACGGGCTCGATATTGGCGTTGTTCACACGCACATGCTTCATGCGGTCTTCCTCCTTGTCGCGACGCGTCAGCTCGTGCTTCTTGATGCGCCCCTGCATATAGTCATCGACCAGAGCGCCGACCACCAGACCATACTGGGTCTTGCCGTTCATCGTCTGAGCATATATATAATAATGTTCGCGAGAATCTTGCACCAGCCACCCCTTGTCCTGGAACTTCTGGAAGTTCTCAGCAGCCTTCTCATAGACACGCGGGTCGTATTCTGAAGTGCCTACAGGGAAGTCGATCTCAGGTTTGATGATATGGTAGAGGCTCTTCTCGTTGTCGCCAGCCTCAGCGCGTGCCTCTTCACTGTCGAGCACGTCATAAGGACGGCTCTCCACTTGTTCTACGAACTCCTTTGGTGGGCGAATGCCACGAAACGGTTTTACTGTAGCCATAGTCACAGGTTCTCTTTAATCTTCTCAATCATCTCCTGATATTCTGCATCGGTGAGATACACCTTGCCCGGGTTCATCTGGAACGTGCCGCCATAGTCGGGACCGTCCACGTACTTAGGAGCGAGGTGGAAGTGTAGATGCGAGAGTTTGTCGCTATAAGCGCCGTAGTTGATCTTCTCGGGATTGAAGGCACGCTGCATGGCACGGGTCACACGGGCTACATCGGCCATGAAGTCGTTGCGCTCCTCATCGGAGAGTTCATTGAGGTCGTTCACATGTCCGTTGTATGCCACGAGGCAACGGCCGCGATAGGTCTGTTCTTTAAAAAGGAATGCGCGCGAGACCTTCAGCGGACAAATCTCAATCATCAGGTCGTGGAGCGTCTGGTTGTTGGTGCAGTAAAGACACTGCTTAGGATCACTGTACATAAGCTTAAATGAGAGAGCCTACCCAAGCCCTCCCAAAGGGAGGGATGTCTGGTTACATAATGCAATTTCTATACAAACACCCTCCTGTAGGGGAAGACTTGGGTAGGCTTTAGTTATTAGTTAACTTTGAATTTAGTATCACCATCCTTGAAGAAGGCGTTGATCTGACGAGCAGCGGCAAGACCGGCATTGTTGTTAGCCTCAGCCGTCTGAGCACCCATCTTCTTAGGTGTAGAGAAGTAGCGGCCTTCAAACTTAGCGAAGTCGGCATTGGCATCGGGCATGATGTCGGTGACGAACTTCAGGTCCTCGCGTTCTGCCATGAGTTTCAGCAGTTCGGGCTCGTTGATGACCTCCTTGCGGGCGGTGTTCACCAGAATGCCACCCTTCTTCATCTTACTTACGAGGGCGTAGTTGATGCTCTGCTTGGTCTCGGGAGTAGCGGGGATATGCAGCGAGACGACGTCGCACTGCTCGAACAGGGCGTCCTGATTAGCCACAGCATGTACGCCAGCCTTCTCGATGACCTCTGCAGGGCAGAAAGCATCATAGGCATAGACCTCCATGCCGAAGCCCTTTGCGATGCGAGCCACGTTGCGACCCACATTACCAAAGGCGAGGATACCCAGTTTCTTACCCAACAGTTCGCTACCGCTCTTGCCGTTGTAGAAATTACGCACGGCGAAGACGAGCAGACCGAATACGAGTTCGGCCACGGCGTTAGAGTTCTGACCGGGAGTATTCTCGGCTACCACACCATGAGCGGTGGCAGCAGCGAGGTCGATGTTATCGTAACCGGCACCGGCACGCACCACGATCTTCAACTGCTTGGCAGCATCGAGCACTTCGTTATCTACTTTATCCGAACGGATAATCAAGGCATCAGCATCCTTCACTGCATCGAGCAGCTGAACCTTCTCTGTATATTTCTCAAGCAGAGCCAACTCATGGCCTGCTGCCTCTATCTCTTTGCGAATGCCTTCGACAGCAGCGGCTGCGAATGGCTTTTCGGTTGCTACTAGTACTTTCATGACTAAAAAAAGCCCACCCAAGCCCTCCCGAGGGGAGGGATGTTTAGTCACTTATTGGGTGCTCCTTTATTAAATTGTTAATACTTATTATTATATTATTTTCCTACCTTCATCTATTCAGACATCCCTCCCTTCGGGAGGGCTTGGGTAGGCTTGACTGCATTAGTGGTTAGCCTCAAACTCTTTCATGCAAGCCACGAGTGCCTGGCAGCCCTCGATGGTCTGAGCATTATAGCAAGAAGCGCGGAAACCACCTACCGAACGGTGACCCTTCACGCCGACCATACCCTTAGAGGTAGCAAAGTCGAGGAAGTCTTTCTCCAACTCCTTGTACTCATCGGCCATCACGAAGCAGATGTTCATCAGCGAACGATCCTCCTCGGCAGTCACGGTACCACGGAACATCTTGTTGCGGTCGATCTCACCATATACAATCTCTGCACGCTGGTGGGCCAACTTATCCATAGCCTTCACACCACCCTGAGCCTTCATCCAGCGCAGGTTCTCCAGTGCTGTGTAGATGGGCACCACAGGAGGTGTGTTGAACATAGAACCCTTCTCCACGTGAGTACGGTAGTCGAGCATGGTAGGAATCGGGCGCTCCACCTTGCCCAGGGCATCGTTCTTCACGATGACGATGGTGACACCTGCCATTGACAGGTTCTTCTGAGCACCGGCATAGATGGCATCATACTTAGCCACGTCGATAGGACGAGAGAAGATGTCAGATGACATATCGGCAATCAGACGTACGGGAACGTCGAGGTCCTTGCGGATCTCTGTACCGTAGATGGTGTTGTTGGTGGTGATGTGCAGATAGTCAGCATCGGCAGGCACCGTCCAACCCTTAGGAATAAAAGTATAGTTTGCATCAGCAGAGCTGGCAACCTCTACCACCTCACCAAAGAGCTTGGCTTCCTTCATGGCCTTCTTTGCCCACACACCGGTGTTCAGGTAAGCAGCCTTCGTGCGTAGGAAGTTGTATGGTATCATACAGAACTCCAGAGAAGCACCGCCACCGAGGAAGAGCACTGAGTAGCCCTCGGGCACTTCGAGAAGCTCTTTCACCAGAGCCTCAGCCTCGTCGATAACGGGCTGGAAGTCCTTGGAACGGTGACTGATCTCAGCGAGTGAAAGTCCAATACCATTAAAGTCTAAGATGGCCTGCGCGGTCTTCTCAATAACCGAGCGGTCGAGGATGCAGGGACCTGCGTTGAAATTGTACTTTTTCATAAATTTATAATGATTAAATAAATATACTTAGTTATCCATATTTGCGGTTGCGAAGTTACGCTTTTTATTTGAAATGGGCAAATATTTTCGTTAAAATTTCGCATCTGACACTTCTTTGCAATATAATTTGCAAAAGAGAAAGCTGATATTGAAAAAATATTCGTATCTTTGCAACGCAAAAAAGTGACATCTGTAATGAACGACATCAAGAAAATAGTTCTCACGGGCGGACCTTGCGCCGGCAAGACGACAGCCCTGGTACGCATCATCGAGCATTTCTCAAGCTTGGGCTATAAAGTGTTTACCATACCCGAAGTACCTACCCTATTCACACAGGCAGGCATGAACTACCTGACCAAGAACCAGGGATTCTTCTATGAGGGTGAGAAGGCGACACTGGAGATACAACTGGCGCTGGAGGATAAGTTCCTGCGCATGGCTCAGGAGTGCACGGAGCCCAGCATCATCGTATGCGACCGTGGCGCGATGGACATCTCGGCTTATATGGCACCCGATGTATGGGCACAGATAACCCGTGCAGTGGGTACGTCGACGCCCGAGCTGCGTGAGCGCTATGATGCCGTGCTCCATCTGGTGTCGGCTGCCGATGGTGCAGAACAATACTACACCACCGCCAATAACGCGTCGCGCAATGAGTCGAACGACGAGAAAGGACTCACCATCGCACGTCTGCTCGACAAGAAGGTGATTCACGCATGGAAAGGGCATCCCCATCTGCGTGTCATCAACAACCACGATGACTTCGAGGCGAAGATGCGTCGCGTGCTGAAGGAGATAAGCAGCGTGCTCTGTCTGCCCCAGCCCATCGAGGAAGAACGCAAGTATATCGTGGAGATTACAGGACAGTTGCCCGACGACTGCATCGAGAGCGACATCACACAGACCTATCTGCAAAGCGAGCCCGACAGTGAGGTGCGCCTCCGCAAGCGTGGCTTCGATGGCAAGTTCGTCTACGTGCATACCACGAAGAAGAAGACCTCGGAACACGAGGAACTGGTCACTGAGCGACAGATCAACAACAGTCTCTATGAGATGATGCTGGGACTGGCCAACCCGCAGTGCCACACCATCAGCAAGCACCGCCACAGCTTTATATGGCAAGGACAGTACTTCGAGGTAGACACCTATCTGGACAGGTTGAAGGGACTGACGATTCTCGAGACAAAGGGTATCACCGAGGGCGAACCGGTGAAGTTCCCGCCATTTGTCAAGGTCATCAAGGAGGTGACGGGCGACAAGGACTATTATAACTATAATCTTTCGAAGAGGTGAAGGAGTTTGAGTTTACTAGTGAAGAGAGACAGCTGGCGCTGAGTCTCTACAACGAACTGAAGGAGAAGATAGCCCCGTCGCTCCAAGAGGGTGACGAGGAGAAGATTCGTGAGCACTTGACCTATGCCATCGAGCATGGACAGGTGGAGCGCGACGTCTTCGGACTGAACCCTATCCTCAGCGGTTTGCAGACGGCTCTGCTGGTGGTCGACGAGATAGGACTGCGTCGCGATGCGGTGATGGCTATCATGCTCCACCCCAGCATCGAGAACGACACGATGACCATCGAGGCTGCCGAGGATATCTACGGCAAGTCGGTGGCACGCATCCTCCACGGACTGCAACGCATCCAGGAACTCTATAAGAAAAACCCCGTCATCGAGAGTGAGAACTTCCGCAACCTACTGCTCTCGTTTGCAGAAGACATGCGTGTCATACTCATCATGATTGCCGACCGTGTGAACATGATGCGACAGATACGCGACACCAAGAACGAGGAGGCTAAACGGCAGGTCAGCGAGGAGGCGGCGTATCTCTACGCGCCTCTGGCTCACAAACTGGGCCTCTATAAACTGAAAAGCGAACTGGAGGACCTGTCGCTGAAATATATGGAGCACGATGCCTACTATCACATCAAGGACAAGTTGAATGCCACCAAGCAGGCTCGCGATGCCTATATAGAGCGCTTTATCACTCCTATCGAGAAAAAACTGAAGGATGCCGGACTGAAGTTCCACATGAAGGGACGCACGAAGTCCATCCACTCCATCTGGCAGAAGATGAAGAAGCAGAACTGCGCCTTCGAGGGGGTCTACGACCTCTTCGCTATACGTATCATCATCGACTGTCCGATAGAAAAGGAGAAACAGGTATGCTGGCAGACCTTCGCCCTCATCACCGATATGTACACCTCGAACCCCAAGCGAATGCGCGACTGGCTCTCGGTGCCTAAGTCCAACGGCTACGAGAGTCTGCACATCACTGTTCTTGGACCGGAAGGCAAATGGGTAGAGGTGCAGATACGCACAGAGCGCATGGACGAGATTGCAGAACGTGGCGTGGCTGCTCACTGGCGCTATAAGGGCGTGAAACAGGGTGAAGGCGGCATGGACGAATGGCTCAACGGCATCCGTCAGATGTTGGAGAACAGCAGCGGTCTGGAGGCAATGGATCAGTTTAAGATGGACCTCTATGATGACGAGATCTATGTCTTTACGCCAAAGGGCGACCTACTGAAATTCCCCAAGGGTGCCACGGTGCTCGATATGGCCTATCACATCCACTCGAAGGTGGGCTCGGCATGTACCGGTGCCCGTATAAATAATAAGGTGTGCAGTTTCCGACAGGAGCTCCACTCGGGCGACCAGGTGGAGATAATGACTTCATCGACACAGTACCCTAAGCAGGAATGGCTCAACATCGTCAAGACATCACGTGCTAAGTCGAAGATACGACTGGCCATCAAGGAGACGCAACAGAAAGAGGCACTGCTGGTGAAGGAGATGCTGGAACGGAAGTTCAAGAACCGCAAGATAGAGATGGAAGAGTCGGTGATGATGCGCACTATGAAGAAATTGGGCTATAAAGAGGCCAGCGACTACTACCGCGACATCGCCCACGGCACGCTCGACGTGCAGACCATCATCGACAAGTACGTGGAACTGCAACAGCAGGAGAAGGGCATCGGCAATGGCGAGATACCTACCCGCTCGGCTGAGGAGTTCGTGCTGGAAGACTCGAAGCTATCGCCGCTCACGCCTCAAACCACTGACGACGTACTTGTCATCGACCAGAACCTGAAGGGCGTGGATTATCAGTTGGCCCGCTGCTGCAATCCTATCTATGGCGACAAGGTGTTTGGCTTTGTCACCGTAAGCGGTGGTATCAAGATACACCGCCAAGACTGTCCCAACGCACCTGAGATGTATCGTCGCTTCGGCTACCGCATCGTCAAAGCGAAGTGGAGCGGCAAAGGCACGTCACAGTATAGCATCACCCTGCGCGTCATCGGCAATGATGACCTGGGCATCGTGAACAACCTCACCTCGATCATCTCGAAGGATGAGAAACTGGTGCTGCGCTCTATCAATATCGACTCTAACGACGGACTCTTCCGTGGTAATCTCGTCGTGATGATCAACGACAACACCCGTTTGGAATCGCTCATAAAAAAGCTTCGCACCGTGAAGGGTGTGAAGCAGGTAGAGCGAATCTAATTTCTTCAATAAACAACAACCTTTTGGGTTTAACAAACGACAACTAAGACAACTTGGACAACATTTTTATAAGTGCTAATGCGTAGCCTAAAAGTTGTCATAGTTGTCTTAGTTGTCGTCTTAAAAAATCTTAGTTGTCGTCTTAAAAAAACTTAGTTGTCGTCTTAAAAAATCTTAGTTGTCGTCTTTATAAATTAGAACACAAGTTTCTCAAGCCAGTAGCAACCGATACCGGCGATATAGCCCACGAAGACTATCCAGGTAATCTTCTTCAGATACCAGCCGAAGGTAATCTTCTCAAGACCCATCACCACAACACCGGCGGCACTACCGATAATCAGCATCGAACCGCCAACACCGGCACAGTAGGCCAACAGTTGCCAGAAGATGCCGTCGACGGCCATAGCACCTGTCTCGGCTACGGGATACATACCCATGCAACCGGCTACCAGAGGCACATTGTCGACAATGGAAGAGAGCACGCCAATGATACCGTTGATGAGGTAGTAATTGCCTGCAAAGGTATCATTCAAGCCCTGACCCAGAGAGGTAAGAACACCTATCTCCTGCAGCACGGCGACTGCCATCAGAATACCGAGGAAGAACATAATGGTGGAGAGGTCTATCTTCGACATGATATCGCTGACGCGCTTGGCCATCGTATCGTCCTCGCTGGTGTTGTAATGGAAAATCTCAGTAACGGTCCACAGCACGCCCAGCACCAGAAGAATACCCATGAACGGGGGCAGATGGGTGATGGTCTTGAAGATAGGTACAAACACCAGACCGCCTACACCCAACCAGAAGATGATGTCGCGCTGACGCTTGGTGAACTGGCTCACATCGGCTTTGGGGAGATTCTGCTCCTTATCGAATTTTCCTTTCAACTGGTATTGCAGGATGAAAGCAGGAATCAGCAGAGAAACCAGCGACGGCAGGAATATCTCGGTGAGCACG
>Ga0247609_10000747_pt1 | contig 42900 bp, 38 predicted proteins | sample 172DNAGHGlowgp2_FD_193487 | JGI IMG/M metagenome (GOLD analysis project Ga0247609, IMG submission 193487) | Sheep rumen microbial communities from Palmerston North, Manawatu-Wanganui, New Zealand - 1728 DNA GHGlow gp2 | ecosystem: Host-associated > Mammals > Digestive system > Stomach > Rumen ... | reverse complement strand
AAAAGCACTTTTTTAGAAAGAAATACAGAAGTGAATAAGGTTAATTATTCTAAAGAACTGGAAAAAAGAATACAGGGATTTCAAAGAAACGGCGAGGTGCCAAAGCTTCTTTTGCATGCGTGCTGTGCCCCTTGTTCGTCGCATTGTCTTGAATATCTGCGGGAGTTTTTCGATGTGACGGTATTTTTTTACAATCCGAATATTACTGAGCGCGAGGAATATTACAAGAGGGTTGCCGAGGAAAAGAGACTGATAAAAGAGTACAATAAGCAGGTTGATACGCAGAATTTTGATGGGATGCGCTCCGATGAGAAGGCAAGGAAGATTGGCATTATCGAGGGCGAGTATGATGTAAACGAGTATCTTGATGCCGTGCGCGGGCTCGAGGATGTTCCTGAGGGCGGCGAAAGGTGCAGGAAGTGCTTTGAACTGCGGCTTAGAAAGACTGCTGAGATTGCGGCAAAAGAGGGATTTAAGTATTTTACAACGACGCTTACAATCAGTCCTTTGAAGAACGCGGATGTCCTTAATGAAGTCGGTGCGCAGGCTGCGGAGTATGTGAATGAGAAGATTGCTTCAGGAACGTTAGCTTCCGATGAAAACCGCGGAGAGGCTGAAGCCGGTGGCGGGAAGATAGTTTTTTTGCCATCGGATTTCAAGAAGAAGGAAGGCTATAAGCGGTCTATAGAGTTGTCACAGAAGTTTGGGCTCTACAGGCAGGACTACTGCGGCTGCGGATTTTCGAAGGCGGAAAGAGAGCGGCAGAAGGCAGAGATGGAGTGATAGTGCTAAAACAGCCGTACATGCGGTATGTGGCATTTGACGTTGCCATAGATAATAGATTTTGATAAAATCGTGTAGTTGGTAATCTGAAGAAATATCGTATCGGTGTTTCTTTTCACGGAAATAAAAAGCTTTTAGAAAGAAGGTTTTGATTTGGATAAAGTATTAGAGATTATTTCAAAGGAAGTCGGAGACGCGTTTGAGAAGGCTGGATATGACAGGGAGCTCGGAAGGGTTACCATTTCGAACAGACCCGATCTGTGCGAGTATCAGTGTAACGGTGCCATGGCAGGTGCCAAGAAGTACGGCAAGGCGCCGTTTATGATCGCTGACGATGTTGCTGCAAATCTTGCGGGCAATGAGATGTTTGAAAAAGTTGAGTCCGTTAAGCCCGGATTTCTTAATATCATTGTGAGCGGTGATTTTGCGAGAGGTTACATCGTAAGAATGCTTCACGAGAAACACATGGGTGTCACAATGCCCGGTCATGAGCCTACATATATCATTGATTACGGCGGACCTAATGTTGCGAAGCCTCTTCACGTGGGACATCTTCGTTCTGCCGTTATCGGAGAGAGTATTAAGAGGATTCTCAGATATACAGGAAACAAGATCATCGGTGACGTGCATCTCGGCGACTGGGGACTTCAGATGGGACTTGTTATCACAGGTCTCAAGGAGAGAAAGCCCGATCTTTGCTACTTTGATCCTGATTATAAGGGTGCTTATCCCAAGGAGGCACCGTTTACAGTGTCAGAGCTTGAGGAAATCTATCCCGCAGCCAGCAAGAAGTCCAAGGAGGACGAGGAGTTCAAGGCTGCAGCTATGGAAGCAACCAAGCTTTTACAGGATGGATACAAGCCTTACAGAGCTCTTTGGCATCACATTTTGAATGTTTCTGTAGAAGATCTTAAAAAGAACTACAACAAGCTCGGAGTTTCTTTTGACCTCTGGAAAGGAGAGTCTGACGCTCACGTGGCTATTCCGGATATGGTCGAGTATATGAAGAGCAAGGGATATGCGCATGAGAGTCAGGGCGCGCTCGTTGTTGACGTTGCAGAGGAGACTGATACAAAAGAGATTCCGCCTTGCATGATTCTTAAGTCAGACGGAGCTTCATTGTACAACACAACCGATCTTGCGACTATCAGACAGCGTATGGATGAGGTTCATCCTCAGGGAATCATCTATGTTGTAGATAAGAGACAGGAGCTTTATTTCACTCAGGTTTTCCGTTGTGCGAGAAAGACAAAGCTTGTTATGCCTGAGACAGAGCTTCATTTCGTTGGTTTCGGAACAATGAACGGCGCTGACGGCAAGCCTTTCAAGACAAGAGAGGGCGGTGTTATGCGTCTTGAGAATCTCATCTCAGAGATCGATGAGAAGATGTTTGCAAGAATCAAGGAAGGAAATCCTGACATTTCTGACGAAGAGGCAAAAGATACAGCGCACAAGGTAGCTGTTTCTGCGATCAAGTACGGAGATCTTTCAAACCAGCCTTCCAAGGATTATATATTTGATATTGATAAATTCACTTCATTTGAGGGAGACACAGGCCCGTACATTCTTTATACAATGGTACGTATCAAGTCTATCCTCAAGAAGTTCGAGGAAGCAGGCGGAAACGTCAAGGATGCAAAGCTCGGCAACCCCGACAGCGATGCTATGAAGAGCCTTATGCTTCTTCTTACAAGATTCGCCGATTCCGTTGAAAGTGCCGCAAAAGACCTTTCACCCAACAGAATCTGCGCATACATTTACGACCTCAGCAATGCATTCAACAGCTTCTATCACGGAACCAGAATCCTTGCAGAGACGGATGAGTATAAGAAAGAGAGCTACATTGCTCTTTTGGCAATCACGCTTAAAATCTTGGAAACAGGAATCGATTTATTGGGATTCTCTGCACCGGAGAGAATGTGAGTGATATATGGAATGAGTAAACAAAGTTTTGTGCTTGCATAAAAAATTTGTTTATGAAATGAATATTGCGGAGTAATCCGCATATCGCGGAAATGCGAAGATTTATGAGAAAAAATATGAGTAAACAAATATCCGAATCTAATCATATGTTCAGCAACAGGAAGCTTTTTCTGTTGCTGATTCCTATTATAGCTGAACAATTCCTCACGTCCCTTATGGGCATGGCGGATTCCATGATGGTAAGTACCGTCGGACCTGCCGCTCTTTCGGGAGTGTCACTTGTCGATGCCGTAAACCTTCTTGTTGTTCAGGCTTTTAACGCTATGGCAACGGGCGGCGTAATCATATGTTCCAATTACATAGGACAGAAGAATATCAAAAAGGCCAATGATTCAGCACGCCAGGTGCTTTTGGTCTCGCTTTCGATATCTCTTTTTATGACAATTCTGGGACTTGTTTTTAGGACAGGGCTTCTAAGGCTTATATTCGGAGAAGTTGATGCGGATGTCATGAGAGCTTCGCAGATATATTTTCTTTTGACCATAATCTCTTATCCGTTTGTATCGCTTGCAGCGGCGTGTAGCGCAATTTTCAGAGCTCAGGCCAACACAAAGCTTCCCATGAAGATTGCGATTCTTTCGAACGCGCTTAATGTTGCGGGAAATGCGATACTTATTTATGTATTTGGTATGGGAGTTGCCGGAGCTGCGACATCTACGCTTGTTTCAAGGGTGTTTAATGCTGTTGTGCTTTTGGTGCTTCTTAGAAGTGAAAAGAATGAGATTTCTGTGCGGGATTATCTTAAAATTCGTCCCCATAAGCACAGCGTCAGGAAGATTCTTGCCATGGGCGTTCCGAACGGTATCGAGAACTCGATGTTCCAGTTTGGGCGACTTGCGATACAATCGTCTGTTTCAACGCTTGGAACAATAACCATTGCGGCGCAGTCGATGACGGTTATCCTTGAAAATGTCAATGGTGTGGCCGGAGTCGGCGTTGGAATCGGCCTCATGACTATAGTCGGACAGTGTCTCGGTGCCGGCAAGAAAGACGAAGCTGTCTTTTATACCAAGAAGATGCTCAAATGGGGATATATTGCGATACTTACAAGCTGTCTCATTGCATATGCGATCGCGCGCCCTGTCACCTTGCTGGCCGGGATGCCTGCAGAGAGCGCGAGGCAGTGCATTTACATGATGGGCTGGATTACAATAATCAAACCGCTTATCTGGGCGCCTTCATTTGTTACGGCTTACGGCATGAGAGCTGCAGGAGATGTGAAATTCTCAATGATCGTATCGACTCTTACCATGTGGCTTTGCAGAGTTTCGCTTGCAACCTATCTTATTCGCGTTGCACATATCGGCGCTATGGGCGTCTGGATTGGTATGTTCTGCGATTGGGGGATAAGAGCGGTTATATTTACGATAAGATTTATGAGCAAGAAATGGATTCATAAGGTGGTAGAGTGAGGAAGGGTAGCGGATGCAGAGCTGTGATGGACGGCATAAGGCCGGTTTATAAGCATAAAGTTGGTTTATTATGCGCCGAAAACGTTGGCTTATGCGCATGGAGTGGAATTATTAGTGTTAGTAAGGTTGGATTATACTCATGGAGTTGATTTATAAGTGAGAGTAAGGCCGGCTTATGTGTATGGGGCGGAATTATAAGTGTTAGTGTGATTACACTTGTTAGTATATTTGTTTTATGCTAGAATGATTTTTGCTTTTTTGAATTGTTTGATTACTCGGGCGCCTGTTCCGGCGCCTGTATCTTGAAGCATCCGTTCGGATGAATGTTCCCGGTAGAGAGGAAATATAACTTAACGGCATACGGTGGGAGATGCTCTTGTTTTATTAGGCGTATGACCTATGAGAGTAAAAATGAGTAAAAAGGTCATGAGCAAACTTTGAAAACAGGGGTTTATGAAAGCAGGTACATGACCCGTGGAGGCGAAAATGGCCAAAAAGGTCATGAGCAAGGCTTGAGAACATAGGCTTTTGAAAGGAGGTACATGACCCGTGGAGGCGAAAACGGCCAAAAAGGTCATGAGCAGGCTTTTAAAACATAGGCTTTTGAAGGAAAGTACATGACCCGCGAGAGCAAAAACGGCCAAAAAGGTCATGAGCAAGGCTTGAGAACATAGGCTTTTGAAAGAAGGTACATGACCCGTGAGAGGAAAAACGGCCAAAAAGGTCATGTGCCGAGCTCAAAACACAGTTTTTGGAATTAAAGAGTCAGCATCAAAGCTGCATCAAAGAAACATCAAAGCTGCATCAAAGCCACATTAAAGAAACAACAAAGAAGCACCACAAAACCATCAAAGAAAGGAAACTGAAACATGGACAAATTGATCAAACTTATGGAGGATCGGGCAAAGGTATTACGAAATGGTATTAAGATTGCAGAAAGAGATAAAAAGACATTTCCTGAGGGGCATCTGAGGATAAGCAGAACCAATAATCAGATACGCTACTATGAAGCGGCGGATGGCCCTACACCGGATGAAAAATACATTTCGGTGAAAAACATGAAGCTGATCAGGAGACTTGCGCAGAAAACATATAATAAAACGTTTTTGAGAAATGCCAAGAATGAGCTTGAGGATATAGAAAAGCTGCTAAAAGTTTTTAATAAGGCTGATGCGGATTCATGTTTTACTAATTTATCTTCTGACAGACAAAATCTTATTGTTCCATATATCATACCGGATCATCTATATGCCAAAGAGTGGCAGTCACAAAATTTCCAATCAAATTCATATATGCCTGAAAATATTAAATATGATACTCGAAGAGGAGAAAAAGTCAGATCGAAATCAGAAGCGATACTGGCGGATATAATGTTTGAACTTGGGATTCCGTACCATTATGAAAAGCCATTGATAATAAGCGGAGGAATAGTCAGATACCCTGACTTTACCATGCTTAATGTTAAGACGCGGGAAGAAATCTATATGGAACATATTGGCCTTCTTGATGATGAAGAATATAGAAGAGGGTGTCTTGATAAGCTTGATGAATACCGAAAAAACGGAATTTTTCCGGGAAAGAATCTTATATTTACATATGAAACAAGTGAAAATCCTTTAGATATAAAGGGAATAAAGGAAATGCTTAAAGAACTGTTTGATAGAAACTTCCTATAGAAAAAATGTATCGAATATAATTGTAAAGTAGCTAAGATTTCCCATGTTTACAGCTATACGAGGTGTGAGAAGCTTCAGGAAGTAATTATATATGATATAAAAGCATTTCATTCGCGAGTGGTATTGCGAAGCAATTATCTACTACACCGCGAGCTGCGCATCCCTGAGGAGCTTTTTATGTCATGGGAAAGAAATTTTCTATGATATAAAAAAATCCCTCAACCATGCGGTTGAGGGAAGTAGCGAGAGGGGGATTCGAACCCTCGACACCGCGGGTATGAACCGCGTGCTCTAGCCAACTGAGCTATCTCGCCATCTGTGTGTTTCAGCTGTTTGTCACAGCCGACTTAGATAATATACATCGTAGGTGGGCCCGTTGTCAACACGTATTTTTCAAATTTGAATAAAAAATTACAGCAAATCGGTATATAATATAAATGTGAATTTAATCCCGTTTATTAAGGAGGCTGTTATGTGGGCATATGAAACTTCTTTCTACCAGATATATCCGCTTGGTTTCTGCGGCGCACCCTATGAGAATGACGGAAAACTTGAGCACAGGATACTTAAAGTCATAGATTGGATCCCGCATCTAAAAAAACTTGGAATAGGAGCGGTTTTGTTTAATCCTGTCTTCGAGTCGGACACTCACGGTTACAACACCAGGGATTACAAAAAGATAGATGTGCGGCTTGGGACAAACGAGGATTTTGCCAAAGTCTGCAAAGCGCTGCACGAAGAAGGCATAAGAGTGATATTGGACGGAGTTTTCAATCACGCCGGAAGAGGCTTTTTTGGCTTCGCCGATGTATGCGAAAAGAAATGGGAATCCGCCTACAAGGACTGGTTTAATATAAACTTTGACGGAAACAGCAACTACAACGATGGACTGTGGTACGAAGGTTGGGAAGGCAACTACGACCTTGTGAAATTTAATCTTAAAAACCCTCAGGTCACGGACTACCTTTTGGAGAGCATTCGCACCTGGGTAAAAGAATTTGATATAGACGGCCTGAGACTTGATGTTGCTTATTGCCTCGATCAGGACTTTATAAGGACGCTCAGGCGAGAAACGACGGCGCTTAAGCAGGATTTTTATCTGACGGGTGAAATGATCGGCGGTGATTATAACAGGATCATGGGCGACGATCTGTGTCACAGCGCCACCAACTACGAGTGTTACAAGGGAATGCACTCCGCACTTAACAGCATGAACCTCTTTGAAATCGTACATTCACTTCTTAGGCAGTTTGGGCCTGAAAACTGGACGCTATACAGAGGTAGGCATCTTCAGTCGTTTGTTGACAATCATGATGTCAGCAGGATTGCAAGTGTTCTGAAACATCCGGAGCATCTGAAGCTGATTTATACGCTTATGTTTGGTATGCCGGGAATCCCCACGATCTATTACGGAAGTGAATGGGGAGAGAAGGCGGATAAATCAATGGGTGATCCGGCGCTAAGGCCAAGCTTTGAAAAACCGCAGTGGAACGAGCTTACTGATCATATTGCAAAGCTGTGCAAGGCTAAAGCGGAATCGCAGGCGCTTAACTACGGAGATTTCACATCACTTCTTCTTACAAACAGACAGTGCATTTTCAGGCGCGCGTGCGATAAGGGGCGCGTTCTTACTGTGATCAATGCGGACGAAGCGTCTTTCCATGCTGATTTTAACGCTGAGGCGGGATGCGGCATAGATCTCATAACCGGCAAAAAAATAGATTTTGGCGGAGGGCTCGATATTCCTCCATACACTTCATACTTAATAGAACTTGAATAACAAACAGGCAAACTTTTTTGATGGTAGCGGCACTATAATCCAATATATACAAGCGCAAAAATAAATATTATAATTAAAACATGGAAATACGTACACTTATTATTGCAATTTTAGTTCTTGGAATTTTGATGCTAATCTATATGAGAAAGAGCATACTACAGCTTTCCACGACTCGTATGTTCTGTCTCTTCTTAGTGTTGTCTGCTTTAAATATAGTTGTTGAGATGGTCGAATACGGCGCTTTCGTTTATCCCGATGAGTCAAATCTGTGGCTGCAGGGCTTTTCAAGAGGACTGTATCTGATAACGTTACTTGTCACGGTCTTTTCGCTTTGTATTTACACTTATTCAAGATTTACCATAAAGAGAGGTGTTCCTGTAAAAAATGCAGCTCTGTCCGCGATTCCGGCGGCGCTGGGATTTCTTCTCATTATCCTTTCGAAAGTCTTGTTTGGAGGAACGTCAAGCGACATCCTCCTGACTATTTGCTATATTATCGGCATGTTATACTCGATTGCGTCGGTGGTTCTGGCTTGTGCATATAACGGAAGGACGAAGCGAGAAGTTCTTTCTGCGATCGTGGTGTCACATCTTGTATGGTGCGCGATGTTTATTTTTCAGATCATCAGGAAAGGCACGCAGGTTTCATCCGTAGCGATCACGGCTTCGGCACTTATCATTTACATTTTTGTCGAAAATCCCAAAGATTATTATGAAAAAAGCATTCCGGGTGTAAGGAACAAAGATGCTTTTATAGCAATGCTTGCAGAGCGCTTTTCGCGGCCGAAAACGTTTTTCATAATGTCTGTTATTTTTATTGAGAAAAATATTCTTTTCACAGATTCTGCAAGAAAAGCGCTTGAAGACGAGCAGAAGAAGGTTGCAGAGTTTGCTCGCTCGGATTATCAGCTCAGTGCGTACTTGTCGAGCTGGAATACGCTTAGCTTCATGACGGGAAGAGCGGACGTCGTCGAACGTTTCATGTCCGCGATCAATCTTTACAAAGGCATCGGTGCGGGAAGTTACAGGTTTACATTTTCGGTTGTAGAGGCTCCGCGAATTGTAAAAGAGCTTGATAAGGCCATGCAGATACTTACATATGTTTCCGGTGAATATGCGTACAGCCAGTCTTCGCCAAACATTGTGATCGATGAAAATATAGTCGATAAGATGGTTTACAGAAACACGATAGAGGATGTTGTGCGCCAGGCGGTGAAGGATAAGAGCTTTGATGTATATTATCAACCGATCCTGAGCGTCAAAGAAGGCTCTTTTTCCTCGGCGGAAGCTCTTGTAAGGCTTCGCAGGCGCGACGGCGAAAAATATATCTCGCCCGAAGATTTTATCCCGATCGCGGAGAGATGCGGTCTTGTGCAGGAAATCGACGATCTTGTATTTGAGAAGGTTTGCTCTTTTATTGCAAAAGAGAATCTTATAAGCTACGGAATTAAAACGATTGAAGTCAATTTATCCGGAAATGAGGCGGTTGACGCGCATACGCATGAAAGACTTTTCAGGAAAATGGAGAAATACCACATTCCGCCTAATTATATTAACTTTGAGATCACTGATACGTCCCATATAACGGGCGATGCGACATTTAAAGAGAATTTCACGAAGATGCGCGAACAGGGATTTACCTTCTCCATGGATGATTTTGGAGTGGGAGATTCCAACATTTTGGAGCTTCTCAAATTTGATTATGTGCTGATAAAGATGGACAGAGAGTTTATATGGAATTGTCTGGATCCCGAGAATCCCGAGAAGCTGAATGTGCTCAAACATACTATTGATTTTATGAAGAAAAACGGACTTCACGTGCTTGCAGAGGGAGTTGAGACACTTGAGCAGGCAAGGATCCTCATAGATAACGGCGTTGAGTATCTGCAGGGATTCTATTATTCAAGACCTGTTCCCGAAAATGACTATATAGAATTTTTGAATGCACAAAAAGGACTGGTTCATAAAGCGGATGGTACTGCAAACTGATAGACTGTTATTACGAAAATGGGAAACTGATGACGCGGCAGATCTGTACAAGTACGCCAGCGATGAAAGGATAGGCCTTCCTGCGGGGTGGCCGCCTCATAAAGACGAAGCATACAGCAGAGCAATAATAAGAACTGTTTTTGCAAGGAACGAAGTGTATGCTATCTGCATGAAAGAACACGGAAGAACGGTGATAGGAAGTATAGGACTAACTTTGGAAGGCAGTCCCGAGCGCCCTATTGCCGAGAACGAGGCGGAACTTGGCTACTGGATAGGGTATCCTTTCTGGGGTAAAGGAATTGCGACTGAAGCGGCAAAGGAATTACTTAGACATGGCTTTGAGGACCTAAATCTTAGCCGTGTTTTTTGTGCGTATTTTGAGGGGAACGAGCGGTCAAAAAAAGTACAGGACAAGTGCGGGTTCAAACTTCATCATGTGAATCATATGACCAGAGTCGTTATGCTCGGAGAACTTAGGGTGGAATACGTGAATGTGCTTACTTTTGACGATTGGAGTAAAAAATTTAAGGCAAATGAATAAAATTTTTGTAAAGATTTTCGAACGGTATGATATTACATAAAAAACTGTATTGTGATATACTGAAAAAGGTTCGCGGATTTCTTACGTGGAATCATATATTTTTTTCTTGCTTGCTGAAAGCGCTTACATAAAGTTGTGTTGGCTTTTTTGAGAATATTGAAGGAGGAACGGAATGTTGAATGTAGGTGATTGCGTGATTTACGGTAGCCATGGATTGTGTAAGGTTCGGGATATTCTCGTTCCGGCATTTCTGGAGAAGGGAAATGAGAAGCAATATTACATGATGGTTTCCGCTGTGGATGCAGGCAGCGTTATCTATGTTCCCGTCGAAGGGGCAGAGGATAAGGTTCGCGATGTTATGAGCGCGGACGACGCCGAGGAACTTATCTGCGAGATTGAGGATGTGGATGAGCTTGATCTTCCCGATGGCAAGAAAGCTGAACCGGAGATTACCGGAATAATAAAGAGAAATATAGCCGACGAGATGATGAGTCTTGTGAAGTCGCTTCATAAGATCAAGGCTATGCGAGAGGCTGAGGGCAAGAAATTTGCCGCACTTAATGAGAAATATCTGAATATGGCTGAGAAACTTCTTTATACCGAGATGGCATTTTCGCTGAAAACAGAGAAGGAAACGATCAAGGATAGAGTGATTGAAGTGCTGTCAGGTCTTCCGCTTGAAACTATTTAATAAAAAGATTCGATAAAGAGTCGCTTGTGAAAGATTCAACTTTTTCAAGCGACTCATTTTATATCAGAGGAAATTTCTTCCCTCTGATATAAAATACGCTCCGCTATGGATGCGACCGATGCGCAGATGAATTTTGCAAGCTAAGGCTTGCGCGCATCGGCGCGCAAAGAGTTGCAAATCAACTCTTTGTTCTGATACAATACAACCTATGGGTAAAACAGTTGAGCTTTATTATGAAAGTGCATATATAACTGAATTTGACGCGAATGTATTAAGCTGCAGAGAACGTGAGGACGGTAAGTTTGATGTTGTTCTTGATAAGACGGCTTTTTTCCCCGAGCAGGGCGGTCAGACTTCTGATGTGGGAGAGCTTACATCGGAAGACGGAGCAAATTTCGCGGTGTCATATACGGGAATCGGAAAGGCACCTGATTCCGGCGAAGATGAGATCTATCATGTGCTTGATAAGAGCATTGAGGCGGGCACCGGTGTTCATGGCAGGATTGATTGGGAACATCGCTTTAGCAATATGCAGCAGCACACAGGTGAACATATTTTTTCCGGAATAGTAGGTTCAAAGTACGGTTATGACAATGTCGGCTTTCATCTGAGTGATACTGAAGTTACGATGGATTATAACGGTGCACTTGGCGCCGAGGATATAAGATTTATTGAGAAAAGTGTAAATGAAGCCATCTGGAAGAATGTAAGCGTTATCGCAAGATTTCCTTCCGAGGATGAGCTTAAGGACATTTCATATCGCAGTAAAAAAGAACTTACGGGTGCGATTCGCATTGTTGACATTGAAGGCTACGATTCATGCGCATGCTGTGCACCTCATGTTGCGAAAACAGGCGAGATTGGGCTTTTGAAAGTTGTGGGAGTCCGTAATTACAAAGGTGGAGTGAGAGTTAATATTCTGTGCGGTAAAAGGGCGCTTGAATTTCTTTTGGCCGAGCATGATATCTTATCGAAGCTCGCGACAGACTTTACGACATCTTTTGACAATGTACCTTCATCCGTTGCAAAGCTTAGGGATGAAAATGCCGCATTAAAAGAAAATCTGTATTCCGAAAGAGAGAAGCTTTTGGGATATGAACTGGCGGATATAGACAAGAATCTGAAAAACGTATTTCTTTTTAAGGACGCCGATACGGATATGAACCTTATTAGGAAAACCGTCAATTTACTTGCTGCGGAACACGAGGGATTTTGCGGAGTTTTCGCGGGAAATTCCGAAGCGGGGTACAGATATATAATCGCTTCCGGAACGGCCGGTGGCGATGCGTGCACTGTTTCAGGACTTTTGAAAGAAAAGTTTGGAGCAAAGGGAGGCGGAAGCAATCAGATGGTTCAGGGTAGCCTTTCGGGCGCAAGCCGTGATGAACTGATGGATTGCTGTAATAATCTATAAGATTAAGGTGAAAAAGTTTGATATGAATGTTGGCAAATTCAGTGACTTCAGAGACGGAGTCAGGGATGCTGTCCCGATTTTTCTGGGATATATAGCTGTTTCTTTTGCATTCGGAATAGAGAGCTCCAAGATTGGAATGACGGTATTTCAGTCGGCGATGACATCTCTTCTTAATGTCACAAGTGCAGGGCAGTTTTCTGCTCTTGATATAATCGAAAAAAACGGAAGTTTTCTTGAACTTGCCGTATTACAGTTTATAATCAATTTAAGATATATGCTTATGTCTGCGGCATTATCGCAGAAACTTGATCCTAAGGTAAGTATTTTGCACAGACTTGGAATTTCATACGGCGTTACGGATGAGGTTTTCGGAGTGAGTGTCCTTAAAAAGGGCGGGCTTTATCCCATGTATTCGTACGGACTTATAACGCTTTCAGTGTTTGGTTGGGTACTTGGAACTGTTCTTGGCGCGATTGCGGGCCAGATCATGCCGCAGAGACTTATAAGTTGTTTGGGCCTTGCCATTTATGGTATGTTTATTGCAATAATCATCCCGGATACAAGAGAGGACAAAAATGTGCGTATGGTTGTCACTTTTTCGATGATCCTGAGCACGGTTTTTGCGTTTGCACCGTTTCTTAACTGTATATCTTCGGGATTTAGAATTATAATAATTACAGTGCTTGTGGCTGCCTGTGCGGCTGTGATCGCACCTGTCAGGGAGGAAGAAGATGAGTAACGTTTATGCATATATTTTTCTTATGGCAGTTGTGACCTATGCTATAAGGGCGCTGCCGCTGACTCTTATCAGAAAAGAAATAAAGAGTACGTTTATAAGATCGTTTCTTTATTATGTGCCTTATGCAACGCTTGCGGCCATGACTTTTCCGGCTATCTTATCTGCTACAAACAGCCATATTTCTGCGTTTGCGGGTTTTTGTGCGGCACTTGTACTTGCTTTTAACAAAAAGAGTCTTTTGACGGTTGCGGGGCTTGCCTGTGCTACGGCTTTTGTGGTTGAATTTTTTGTTTGATAAAAGAAGTTCGCTTTTATGCGATTGGTTGTTTTTTAGAATTGGATCGGAGGATATAAGATGCATATTGGAATGGGGTATGATGTACACCGCCTGGTTCCCGACAGGGATCTTATCATCGGCGGAGTAAAGATTCCTTATGAGAAAGGTCTTTTGGGACATTCTGATGCAGATGTACTGCTTCATGCGATAATGGATGCGCTTTTGGGAGCTGCGGCTCTCGGAGATATCGGTAAACACTTTCCGGATACGGATCCCAAATACAAGGGTGCCGATTCGCTCGAACTTATGAGAGAAGTTGGAAGATTGCTTGACGAAAACCGCTTTCTTATCGAGAATATTGATGCTACGATAATCGCGCAGGCGCCAAAGATGAGACCTCATATAGATGAAATGAGACAGAATATAGCGGATGCGCTCGGAATTGAATTAAGTCAGGTAAATGTCAAGGCAACAACGGAAGAAGGGCTTGGATTTACAGGAAGCGGAGAGGGAATCTCATCTCAGGCGATATGTCTTTTGACAAGCCCTATTGAGCTTCATTCAACGAATGTGACGTTCCAAACGGGAGAGGCTCCGAAGGGATGTTGCGGAGGTTGTGAGAAATAGTTGTAAGATGCCGGTCAAACGGTGATCAAAACGCTTCTGATGTTGAGATATATACTTACTTTTCCAGGGAGATATGAAATTTATGGCAAATTTTAAGTTTTACAATACACTTACAAGAACAATTCAGGATTTTGTTCCGAGAGAAGAGGGAAAGGTGTCTATGTACACCTGCGGACCTACAGTTTATCACTATGCGCACATCGGTAATATCCGCACATATATCATGCAGGATGTGCTTGTGAAGGCGCTTATGTATTCGGGCTACGATGTTAAGCGTGTTATGAACATAACTGATGTGGGACACCTGTCTTCTGATGCGGATACGGGCGAAGATAAGATGCTCGCAGGGGCAAAAAGAGAGCACAAGAGCGTTATGGAGATTGCAAAATACTACACAGACGCTTTCTTTGCTGATTTTGACGCTGTCGGAAACAAGCGCCCCGATATTGTTGAGCCTGCGACAAACTGCATTTCAGAGTTTATCCATATGGTAGAGGTTCTCCTTGAGAAGGGCTACGCCTATGTTGCCGGCGGAAATGTTTATTTTGATACAAGTAAGCTCGATGATTACTATGTCTTTTCATCCGATATCGAGAAAGAACAGCTTCAGGTAGGCGTTCGTGACGATGTTGAAGAGGATACGAATAAAAAGAACAAGACAGATTTCGTTCTCTGGTTTACAAAGTCAAAGTTTGAGGAACAGGCGCTTAAGTGGGACAGCCCTTGGGGCGTTGGATATCCCGGATGGCATATTGAGTGCTCATGCATTTCAATGAAGCATTTGGGCGAATATATTGATATCCACTGCGGCGGTGTTGACAATATTTTCCCTCATCATACAAATGAGATCGCGCAGTCTGAGAGTTATCTCGGCCACGAGTGGTGCAAATACTGGTTCCACAGCAATCACTTGAATGACAAGTCGGGAAAGATGTCAAAGTCAAAGGGTGCGATCCTTACGGTTTCCGTTCTTAAGGAAAAGGGATACGATCCGCTTGTTTACAGATTTTTCTGCTTACAGTCTCATTATCGCAAGCCTCTTGAGTTTTCTTTTGAGGCGCTTGATAACGTGACGGGAGCATTTAACAAGCTTATAAAGAAAATTGCGGAGCTCAAGGACGAGGGCAGTGTTGATAATGCTGTGGTAAAAGAGTTTGAGGATAAGTTCAGGGATGCCATCTCAAACGACCTCAACACGTCAATGGCGATCACGCTTCTCTACGATATACTTAAGGCTGATACAAATGATTCAACAAAGCTCGCTGTCGTAAAGAACTTTGATACGGTTCTTTCACTTGATCTTATCGGGCATGCGGCTGCTGTAGGGGAAGTAAAAGAAGTAGATCCCGAGCTTGAAGCTTATGTTCTTGATGCTATTGAGAAAAGAGCTGCGGCTAAGAAAGCAAAAGATTTTGCAACAGCTGATGCGATCCGCGATGAACTCCTTAAAAAAGGAGTTGAGATCAAGGATACTCGTGAGGGAGTTAAATGGCAGCTCATTTGAATGAATATCTAAATGATAAATTCGGCATAGCGGGGAAGGATATAAGAACATATTCTCCCCTTACGCTTGCTTATATCGGTGATGCGATCTTTGATGTTGTTATAAGATCGATACTTGTAAATGAAGGTAATACCGCGGTAAATAAGCTCCATAAGAAAGCAAGTGATATTGTAAAAGCCGGCACGCAGGCTGCTTTTGTAAAAGCTCTTATGGATGATCTTACCGAGGAAGAAAAAGATATTTACAGAAGAGGACGCAACTCAAAGCCTCATACAAAGGCAAAGAATGCCACAACAATGGATTATCTCGATGCTACGGGATTTGAGGCTGTTGTGGGATATCTTTATCTTACGGATAATATGGACAGGATATGTGAGTTGGTGAAACTTGGAATTGAGAGACTGGAGCTCGATATTCTCAAGTGATGTTTTTTAAAGGATATTATCGGCGCGAAAGAGTCACGAGAGACTCTATATTTGATGCGTTTTGAGATTGATATATTTTTTGAGGAATTATGATGGAAGAAAATTTTGAAAGCAGAATAATAGAGGGCAGGAATGCGGTTCTTGAGGCATTTCGTGCGGGAAAGACGATAGACAGGTTATTTGTCTTGGACGGATGCAAGGACGGTCCTGTTCAGACAATAATGCGTGAAGCAAAGAAGCACAAGGACACGGTTGTGAGCTTTGTAAAAAAAGAGAGGCTCGATCAGCTCTCGGAGACAGGAAAGCATCAGGGAGTCATTGCTTATGCGGCTTCGTATGAGTATGCTGAAGTTGAAGACATTCTCGCAAAGGCTGCGGCTAAGAATGAAGATCCTTTTGTGATAATTCTTGACGGGATTGAGGATCCGCACAATCTTGGAGCGATAATCAGAACAGCAAATCTTGCGGGTGCGCACGGCGTCATCATCCCGAAGCACAGAGCGGTAGGCCTTACGGCAACAGTTGCAAAGGCTTCTGCGGGTGCGATAAATTACACGCCTGTTGCCAAAGTTACCAATATAGTAAAGACCATCGAAGAACTCAAAGAGAAAGGGCTTTGGTTTGCCTGTGCGGATATGGGCGGAACCGAGATGTACAAGCTCAATCTTAAAGGGCCTATCGGAATTGTTATAGGAAATGAAGGAAGCGGTGTTTCGAGACTTGTTAAAGAGAACTGCGATATGATCGCGTCAATTCCCATGAAGGGTGACATTGATTCGCTTAATGCTTCGGTAGCTGCAGGTGTACTTGCGTTTGAAGTGGTAAGACAGAGGCTTGGTTGACCTATGAAAACAAACTATGACGGACAAAGTGATGAACAGCTTATAGTTAAGTTCCATGATGCGGGAGATAAAGAATCCGGCATCATGGATTTTATTATGGACAAATATAAGAATCTTGTCCGCAAAAAAGCTGCGTCGATGTTTATCTTGGGGGCTGACAGGGACGACCTTATCCAGGAGGGGATGATCGGCCTTTTTAAGGCAATCAGAGACTACGATATCGGAAGAGATGCGAGTTTTGCCACGTTTGCGGATCTGTGCATCTCAAGGCAGATGTATTCTGCAATCAAGGCATCTGCGCGCAAGAAACATGCGCCTTTAAACAGTTATATATCTTTATATTCTGAAAAAACGGATAGTTCCACAGACAATGATGTAGCGCTGGAAGATGTGCTAGAGTCTGATTCCAGTTCTATTCCGGAAGAACAGATAATCGAACGCGAGAATCTTGAAGCTCTTGAGAACGCCATCGAGCGCGAGCTCAGCGACCTTGAGCGCCAGGTTCTCGATCTATACATTACGGGAATGTCTATAAAAGAAGTCTCCGCCGTTCTTGGCAGAGATGAGAAATCCACAGATAATGCCATGCAAAGGATAAAGACTAAGCTTAAGAAGTATTTGCGGAAGTGATGGGGACGAGTTGATGCTTGGACGCTTTGGGGTAACGGTGAGTGTGTTGCGGGGTGTTTCAGGCGCTTTGGGCGCGGTGATGTGAATGATGCGGGCGTTTGGGCGCTTTTGGTGAGCTGAGTGTGTTGCGGGGAGCGAGATACTTTACTTTGAGTGGCTGAGGGTGCTATGGGAATGGCGCTGTGCGTGCTTGGAGGAAAAATATGCCTTAAAAGAGTGAAAAGACTGAGGTGAGGCATACTTTTCGCAGTGTTAGCAGTGCTTAGGAAAGTAAGATATGCCTTAAAATAGGAAAATTTCTGTGCTGAGGCATACATTACGCCGAGGAATCAGTGTGGAGAGAAGGAAAATATGCCTTAAAATATGAAAAAATCTGCGCTGAGGCATATTTCATTCCGAGAAAGCAGTGCAGAGGAGAGAAAAGTATGCCTTTGAAGAGGAAAAAGCATGATATAAGGCATATTTTGTGATGTGCAAAGAACGGTGCTCGAAGAAAACTATGTCTTATAACAAGAAAAATCGCTGTATAAGGCATATTTGTCATTTATAGAAGAGGATAAAAGAGAAAGATTGAGATGTCATTGAAAGGGAAAAATTATATTTTTTTCATAAAATAATCAATATTTCACAAAAAGTATGTACAATTTGATATCAAATGTTCTATAATTCGATATAGTTCAGAAAAACGAAAATATATAAACAAATTAAAGGGCACTCTATTGAAATTTGAGGGGAAAGAGTAAAGGTGAGTGTGAGCTTTTTGTTTTTATATGAAAATTTTTTTCTGAATAAAAATCAAAGACTGGATGGATGAGTGTATGAAAAAAAGAAACATTGGTATCTCACGAATTTTAGTGAAATTAATGGGAACAACGTTGGCGACATTCTTATTTTTTTCGCTGAATGTGCATGCTGAGGAAGTAGAAGAATTGGATAATTCAGAAGATATTGCTACGATATCAGATGGAATCGATACTCTTGATGAAAAAGTGGATACTCTTAACGATAATTGTCAGGATGAAGAGCTGTCAGAAGATATTTCTGATATATCTTACGTAATCGATGTTCTTAATGAGACAATTTCAAAGTTAAGCAGGAATTATGCCAAGCTTTCATCAACGATTGATAATAATAGACGTTCAATCATAGATGGTTTAAATAGAACTGTTTTTTCAAATAATAATATATCTAAAAGTGCATCATACTCAGATGTTATTTCAAAGATTAATGGTATAAAGAATCATGGAACTTTGGATGTTACTCTGGACGGCAATGATAAATTTACGCTTGAGAGCGGATACTACGAAGGTGGTACAATTGACGTATCCGCAATAGTTGAGGCTGTTCGCGAGGAAGCTTACAATGCCGGAAAAGCAGATGGCTATAAAGAAGGAAAAGAAGAAGGCTTAAAGGAAGGAATAACAGAAGGAATTAAATCCGGAAGAGACGAAGGCGTTAAAGCGGGAAAAGAAGAAGGGTTTAATGCCGGAAAAGAAGAGGGCATAAAGGAAGGCTTTGAATCAGGAAAGGAAGAAGGATTTAACGCCGGAAAAGAGGAAGGCCTTAAAGAAGGAAAGAAAGAAGGATTTAACGCCGGAAAAGAGGAAGGCCTTAAAGAAGGAAAAGAAGAAGGATTCAATGCCGGAAAAGAAGAAGGCATAAAGGAAGGCTTTGAATCAGGAAAGGAAGAAGGATTTAACGCCGGAAAAGAGGAAGGCCTTAAAGAAGGAAAGGAAGAAGGATTTAATGCCGGAAAAGAGGAAGGCCTTAAAGAAGGAAAAGAAGAAGGATTTAACGCCGGAAAAGAGGAAGGTTTAAAGGAAGGTAAGGAAGAGGGCATTAAAGAGGGTAAGGATATTGCAATTACCGAGAATAAGCAGGCATGGATCAATGAAGGAAAACTGCAAGCTATCAATGAGAATAAGCAGACTTGGGTCAATGAAGGTAAAGCTTTAGGAGTACATACACCACTTTCATGGTCTTTGCAAGGAACACTTTCATCAAAAATAAATGCAGACAATAAAGGTGCAGATGCCAAAGGCTATGTTAATCTTTATATTAATGGAAATTATGTTGGAGCGCTGGATATGTTTAGATTTAACTGGGGTGGAGATTACTGGGTGTCATCCGGTACATATTCGTCAGGCGGAAATTATACCCCATAAATAAAATGCATAATTTATAAATATGGAATATTAAGGTGAATTGGATTGATGGTGCATATGTTTCGGTATGTTGTTTCGCGGGGGAAAGGCAATTATTTCACTTCGTAATTGATTAAAGTTATTTTGTCAGTATGGGCAGTACACTGTAAAGTGAACATGGAAAATGAAAACATCTGGAATTGATGCTTTCACCCTGACAACCCTGACATAATGACTTTCACAGATAAGATTCACGGAAATTTTATCGTTTATCTGTGAAATTTGGCCTGATTTTGATTGAAAACAAGAAAAACCACAGATAAGGGAAGTTTATTTACTCTACTTATCTGTGGTTTTATGGTTTTTCAATGAGAAATATTGTAAAAATCACAGATAAAGAGAGCAGGAGCTATGGATTTATCTGTGATTGTGTTATTGACACATCTGCATATCGGCGCTGTCGGTATCAGCACACTCAATCTATATTTGCAATGGCTATGTTTGTTTTGTGTATGTAAATCTTTTTACTTTTTTATTCACATGTCGTGTGCTATAATCAACAAAACGAGGGGTTAATGATTTATAGTAGGAGAGATTAATAATGGTATGTGGAACATGCGGATGCAATAATGAAGATGCAGCTTTATATTGTGCAAATTGCGGTGCACCTTTAAAGACAGATTCGTATGGAACGACTGTAGAGAATAAATATAATACGCAAAACAGCTTTTATGTGCAGGATGGCGTTGGTGATATCAACAAAACAGAGGAACTTTGCGTTTCAAATACGCAGGATGATATAGCTGCCGAAAATGGCGCATATCCTAACGATAATATGAGTCAAAACAACAGCAGTTATCAAAATAACGGCGAGAATCTTAACAATAATAGTGGATTTCCGAACAACGGAGGCTATCAGAACACCAACGGAGTATACCAAAACAATAGCGGATTTTCGAGCAACGGAGGCTATCAAAACGCCAACGGAGCATTTCAAAGCAACAATAGTGGATATTCGAGCAACGTAGTCTCCCAAAACAACGGAGCATACCCAAACAATAACGGAGTATATCCGAATAATGGCGTTTACCAAAACGCCGGCGGAGCATATCCAAATAACAATAGTGGATATCCAAGCAACGCAGCCTATCCAAATAAAAATAACGGAGGATTCCCAAACAATAATGGAGTATACCCGAATAATGGTGTCTATCAAAACACCAACGGAGTATTTCAAAATAATAGCGGATACCCAAGTAACGGAGTGTACCAAAACAACACCGGCGCCCATAATCAAAACGGCGTCTACCCCGGCAACAGTACCTACCCCAACAACGGATACGGTGTTCAGGGGAACTATTATGCGCAGAATGGTGTGGATGACCTTGATTCGCTTCTGGGAGCGAACAAAGCTCTTTCAAACAGGATGAAGCCGTCTGATTATTTGAAGCTTCCTGCTATGGCGGGAGATAAAAAGAAAATGACCGGCACGGCTATTTCAATATATGTATTGATCGTCATTTCTGCTGCGTTTAGTTTTTCTCAAGGAAATTACTGGGGAATACTGGATTATATTCTTCTTATTATTTTGTCGGTTAACATTCAACTGAGGGGAAGTCTTGTTGCGGCATATGTACTTCTGGGATATGGTATTTTGAATACTATAATATATACTATTGAGATGGGATTCCCGGCCGGATTTGGATATATTATTGCCGGAATATTTGCGGTTATTGCTACAAATAAATTTCGTAAATCGTACAAAGAATACGTGAGAACGGGCTATATCCCCAATAACATGGTTTTTTGAGGCTGAAATTTTTTAAAGAAAAAATACTTGCATAAAAAATATGTCTATGTTATATTTATATAGCTGTTGTAAACAGTGAATAAATTAGTGATATGAGAAGATTCTTTGTATATAGAGAGGTGAGAAAGAGATGAGACAGGACATTCAGCCAGAATTCCATCAGGCCACTGTTACTTGCAACTGCGGTAACACATTTACAGTTGGATCAACTAAGAGCGACATTCACGTTGAAATCTGCTCAAAGTGCCATCCATTCTACACAGGCCAGCAGAAGGCTACAGCTGCTCGTGGACGTATTGATAAGTTCAATAAGAAATACGGCATGGACAATAAGTAATTTGCAGAAGTAAAGAAGAGAGGTTGAGGCTTTAGCCTCAACCTTTTTTAGATAGTGAGGTGAAGAATGAAGAAACACAAGATAGATCACTATTCCGGAATTGGAGGTCAGGCGGTTCTTGAAGGCGTTATGATGCGTAACAAGGATATGTACGCTGTTGCAGTCAGAAAGCCTGATGGTGATATTGCTGTTGAGATAGATGAGTTTCACGGAGTTGCTTATGGTAGTAAGCTTTTGAATATTCCTTTTATCAGAGGAATGTTTGTGTTTATTGATTCACTATTGCTTGGAATCAGGGTGCTTACTTATTCATCTTCATTTTATGAAGAATTGCCCCAGAAGCCATCCAAATTTGATGAGGAGCTTGACAAGGTGTCGAGCGGACATGAAGACAGTCTCCTTATGGTTTTGACTACGGTTGCTTCATTTGTGCTTGCGATTGCTCTTTTCATGGTGCTTCCGTATGCACTTTCTGAGCTTGTTATCGGAAGATATATCAGAAATGCGTCTCTTACAGCAATTATTGAAGGTGTTTTGAGAATTCTGATCTTTATTATTTATATACTGATAATATCGGGAATGAAGGATATCAAGAGACTTTTTAGATATCACGGAGCGGAACATAAGTGCATCAACTGCATTGAAAAGGGTAAGCCCCTCACTCCTGAGAATGTAAAAAAGAGTTCAAGACTTCACAAGAGATGTGGAAGCAGCTTTATACTCTTTGTTATGTTTGTGAGCATTGTCGTATTTTTCTTTATAAGAGTCGAGTCGGTTTTGTTCAAGGTATTGCTCAGAGTATTGCTTATTCCCGTGATCTCGGGTATTTCATATGAGATTATCAGACTTGCGGGCAGAAGTAACTTTATTCTTGTCAGAATAATATCTGCGCCAGGTTTCTGGCTCCAAAGACTTACAACCAAGGAACCGAATGATGCAATGATAGAAGTTGCGATCAAGTCTGTTGAAGCCGTATTTGACTGGAAGCAGTTCCTCATGGACTCTTTCGGATACGATGTTGACGGCGGAGAATACAATGATTATGAAGCTCCCGTGAAGAAGCAGAGTAAGAGAGAAGCTGCAATAGAGCTTTACGAGCGCAAAAGAGAAGAGACAAAAGAGTTGACCAGAGAGATGCAGATTCGTGAACGTTCAAGAAAACGCGACGAATATGACGACTGATGACTGTTAATGCTTTAAGAAAAAATATGAATTATAAAGATTGTTTGGAAAAAGGAACAGAGAATCTTGAAAGAGCCGGAATCACAGAAGCTAAGCTTGATGCCCGGCTCCTTTTAGAATATGTATGTAAGACGGATCACAGCACTCTTTTTGCACACCCTGACAGAGAGGTATCGGATGATGAAGAGAACCTTTATGAGGGATTTATAGCAAGGAGAGTTAAGAGAGAGCCGGTTGCCTATATTCTTGGAAGTATGGGCTTTATGGGGCTTTCTTTTGATGTTTCCAAAGATGTGCTGATACCGGAGCAGGATACTGAGATTCTTGTGGAAGAGGCGCTCAGATTCTGTGAAGACAAGATGAGAGTTCTTGATCTTTGCACGGGATCGGGATGCATAGCTCTCAGTATTTTAAACTATACGAATGAAACTGAGGTTCTTTGTACCGATATATCTGAGAAAGCAATTTCTGTTGCTAAGGGAAATGCCGAGAAAATGGGGCTGTCGGAGAGAGTTGAGATTGTTATGACAGATCTTTTTCCCGGAAAAGAAGTAGGAAAATTTGATATATTGGTCTCGAATCCGCCCTATATTCGAAGCAGCGTTATAGACAGCCTTGCGCCCGAAGTTAAGGACTATGAACCGAGGCTTGCTCTTGACGGAGCTGAAGACGGACTTGTTTTTTACAGAAGAATTGCTGAAAATGCCGAAGATTATCTGTATTCGGGAGCTTATATTTTTCTTGAGATAGGATACGATCAGGGGGATGAGGTAAAAGAGCTCCTTGAAAAGCAGGGAAAGTATCATGATATTGAAGTTATAAAGGACTACAGCGGAAACGACAGAGTGGTGCGTGCGTGTTATTACTGATTGTTGTAAGAGAACGTAAAATCAGCATTTTTCGCTTAGTATTGACAGAAGAAGCAGGTAGATTATGTTTGACAGATTGGAAGATATTTTAAGAAGATACGAAGATATTACGATGGAGCTTAATAATTCGGACGTTATCTCGGATCAGAACAGATTCAGGGCGCTTATGAAAGAGCAGAAGAGCCTTGATGCGCTGGTTGAGTGCTATCGTGAGTATAAGAAATGCAAGGAGACGATTGAGGAGAGTCTGGCTCTTCTTGAGGAGGAATCCGATCCCGAGATGAAGGAAATGCTTAAAGAGGAGCTTGCTGATGCAAAAAATATGATTCCTTCATATGAGGAGAAGCTCAAGATACTTCTTTTGCCTAAGGATCCCAATGATGATAAGAATGTTATTGTCGAGATCCGCGCAGGTGTCGGAGGCGACGAAGCGGCTCTTTTTGCGGCGGATATGTACAGAGTGTACACGAGGTATGCCGAGAGGCAGAATTGGCGCGTAGAGACAATGAGCGTGGAAGATATAGGAATAGGTGGAATCAAGGCGGTCAGCTTTATGATAAAGGGAGCCGGAGCTTATTCCAGGCTTAAATTTGAAAGCGGTGTTCACAGAGTGCAGAGAATTCCTGCAACGGAGTCGGGCGGAAGAATACATACTTCGGCAATTACCGTTGCAATCATGCCTGAAGTCGAGGATGTCGAAGTCGAGATCGATATGAATGATTGCAAATTCGATGTTTTCAGGGCGTCAGGAAACGGCGGACAGTGCGTAAATACCACGGATTCTGCGGTAAGACTTACTCATTTTCCGACGGGCATAGTTATTTCATGTCAGGATGAAAAGAGCCAGCAGCAGAACAAGGCAAAGGCGCTGAAGGTTCTCAGGGCAAAGCTCTATGAGATGGAACAGGCCAGAAAACATGAAGACGCCGCAGAACTTAGAAGGAGTCAGGTTGGAAGCGGAGACAGGTCTGAAAAAATAAGGACTTATAATTTCCATCAGGGACGCGTGACGGATCACAGAATAAATTTAACTCTTTATAAGATAGATCAGATAATGGATGGGGATATCGATGAACTTATCGATTCTCTTATAGCCGCAGACCAGGCGGAGAAGCTTTCTACAATGGAAAATTGAAACAGATACGGAATATATTTACGGAATGTAGCATGATAAGGATGTTCAATCTTGCTGTAGTAAAATATATAGTGTAAAATTACACTATAAAACGTTTATTTATGTGAGGTATATGAATGGATGCTGCTTTTAAAGAAGAGCTGATTGAATGGGGCGTCGATTGGGAAGATGTCCACAATCGGTTCATGGGAAATGAGGACCTTATTGCCAAGTTTATGCTCAGATTTCTTGGTGATCCGAGCATGACAAGTCTTTCGAAATATCTGGGAGAAGAGAATGTCTCGGAAGCATTTAAGGCAGTACATGCATTGAAAGGCGTGAGTGCGAATCTTGGGCTTAAGGGTTTTTATTCTCAGGTCTATGACCTCACGGAGATCTTAAGAGCAGGAACGATGGACGGTTATGAGCCGTATTACGATCATATCAAGCTTAAGTATGACGACCTCATAAGCATATTGAGGAAATATCAAAGCAGCGCATCATAATAACTGATTTTCAATTCCACATGATTCAAGAAAGCTTGGGAAATAATTGTCCCAGGCTTTTTCTGCGCTCTTATCAAGGGTAAAGACGTTGTATGCCGTTCCTGTGGTTAAAATAAGTTCATTATTTGCGAATTTGATATTTATCCCGAGATTTAGCATAAAAGGGTCTATATCGCCCTCAGAACCGCTTATAACGGCTTCTTTGGTATCACTGTCGGCATGAAGCACAAATTTAAAGCTTATCGGAGTTCTTTTTCCCTTAATCAGATTAAGGCAGATGGGACGAAGTTCCGACCATAATGAAAAAGAACGGTTGTTATTGTTTGCGGTTTCGTTGATTTCGCCGGCAAAAAATTCTCTGTTGATATGGCCGTCGATTGAAAAAGTATTGAAAGTTTCGATAGTGACTTCTTCGACCTGAAAATTATCGAAAACCTCGGTTGTGAGGAGCTTTTCCATAAATATTTTTATGTTGTTTATCTTGAGAGCTATCATAATTTCTCCTTAATATTAAGTCATCACAGAAAAAATTATATGATAAATATAGCTATTTGTGTGGATTTTTTTTATGAATTAAATAATGCGCTTTTTTCGGGCGCGCCAACTACTTAAATGAAGATTAATTAGGATAATTTAAATTTCCTGTATATTTTTGTGAGGATATACGGTATACTATAAAAAAATGTCTAAAAAGAGGGACAATATGGCAAAGACAGTTAGACTTAAGGACATTGCTGAAAAAATAGGGGTTAGCACTGTCACAGTATCAAAAGCATTATCAGGACAGAAGGGCATGAGCGACGAACTCAGAGAGAAAATTCATGCTCTTGCAAATGAGATGGGATATATCCCGTCTATTTCTCGTAAGGTAGACATCTTTAGTAAGAGTTATACTATAGGTCTTCTTATTTCTGAAGATAATATGACTGAGTACAGTTCTTACTATACAAAGATGCACCAGAAAGTTTCTCAGATCGCAATGGAGATGGGATGTTTTACCATGCTCGAAGTTGTATCTGAGCAGAGCGAGAAGAAAAAGAATTTCCCGCGTATAGTTGCGGATAAGAAGGTTGACGGTATCATCGTTATCGGAAGATTAAGCGGAGAGTATCTCAGATCCATCAGGGATAATTTCTCTATTCCAATGATATATCTTGATTTCTGTAACCACACAGGAGATGAGGACGCTGTTGTAGCAGACAGTTTCCACGGTGCATATCTTCTTACAAATCATCTCTTTGACATGGGGCATACATCTATTGCATTTGTAGGAACAATAATGGCAGAGGGAAATATTACAGACAGATATCTCGGATATGTTAAGTCGCTACTTGAGCACAGCCATCCTGTGAGAAAAGACTGGGTAATACCGGATAGGGATCTTAGTACAGGCGAGATGGACTACAACAGGTTCTTCAAGCTTCCGGAAGAAATGCCTTCAGCATTTTTCTGTAACTGTGATGTATCTGCAAGTATGCTTATCAAGCGCCTTAATGAAAAGGGATATAAGGTTCCGGATGATATTTCCGTAGCGGGATATGACAATTATATCTTCCCCGGACTTTGCGATATCAAGCTTACAACATTTGAGGTTGATACATACGAAATGGGAAGAAATGCGATCTACAGTCTTATTCGTAAGATTGGTGGAGAACGTTACAGACAGGGTGTCATGATCCTTGAAGGACACATGGTTCTCGGAGACAGCGTAAAGAATTTGAATGCTTAATGATATTTAAAAAATTAAGACCATTGGCTCACAAATAACAGTGAATCAATGGTCTTTTTTTATGATTTTTTTGAAAAACAATCAGCAGGTTACGATGATTCCGCCATCAGCTGCGTAAGTGGAAGATAAGCCTGCCGTATCAACAATATATGCGGCCTTAAAAGGAACCTTTTTTAGGATCATATCCTTAACTACGGCTGCTCTCTCAAAGCAATTAACGTTTGATATCATAAGAGTCTTTGTCTCGGGGTTTTTTACTTCGGCTGCGACAAGCTCTGTCATCTTAACAAGGGCTTTTTTCATGCCTATTCCCTGACTCTTCTGAAGTATCTCGCCTTTAACACCGTGGCACACGGGCTTGATGTTGAGTGTTGAAGCTACAAGAGCTTTCATGCCTGTAAGTCTGCCGTTTTTTCTGAGAGTCTCGAGCGAATCGAGAACAAAATATGTAAGCATTTCGTCGCGATAAGCTTCAACTTTTTTTACGACTTCATCAAAAGGAAGTCCGGCATCTGCAAGCTCTATTATCTTAAGAGCGATATTTCCTTCGCCGCAACTTGCGGACAGTGAATCGAAAATATGGATATTCTTTTCACCAACTTCTTCGTGATACAGATTTTTTCCGAGAAGAGCACTGTTATAACTTCCGCTGAGCTTGGATGTAAGTGTGACAACATATACATCATCGGCATCTGTGCGGTATGAATTCATATAAAGGTCCGGTGACGGGCAGGCTGTTTTGGGGCAATCCTCAGAAGCAGCCACAAGTTCTAGGTACTCTTTCTGGTTAAATGTATCATCATCAACGATCACGTGGTCGTCAACCTGCATGATGAGAGGAATGAACTCAAAACGAGAATCAGTCCTATACTCGACAGGAAGATCGCAACCGCTGTCTACAACTATCTTATAACTCATAAATCCTCCAAAAGCGTTTTTAACGTAGTTTTTGATACTACATACTGTATCATACCACGTATGAAATTCTCAGTAAAGCGCACTTTGAATATGAGGCTGTTTAGGCTGCTGCGAGTTTGAGTCCGCATTATCGTTTCTTTGAATCTTCAATGGCTTGTCTGACTATCTTGGAATAGTAGAAAGCGACGAAGAAAGATATTCCGTTATCCATAGTTATGCGTAGAGAAGAACTCTTTTTTACATGATTGATATTTATGAGTCCGTCGTTGGAGACGGGGCATATCTGTGGGAATATTGAGCACTGGTCGTAGAAGTTAAAGACTGAAGTTACGAATGTAAGAATACGACCGTCAGCGAGATAGACGAGGAGGTTTTCTCCTTTCTTTTTTGCACAAACGATATCATCGCCCGATGCATAAATTGTATCTCCGTGATAGCGAAGCTCAACTGTGGAAGGAGGAGCGATTCTTTCTGCCACGATGCGGTCGACAAATTCTGTCAGCTCTTCAACTTTGATCGGCTTGTCAATGAAATGGAGATTATTTGCTTTGAGACCTTCATCATCAGCGAGCTTACGATAATCTATAGAAGAGCAGCACAAGATGATTGGCTTGGTTATACCGATATCAAGGAGAGTTTTGGCAATTACAAAACCGTTTGTCTCTTCCAGAGTCATATCTATGAAAAGAGCTTGATACATCTGAGGTCTTATCATGAATGCTTCTTTGTTTCCGAATGAATCTATATAGATCTGCTCGCCGGATTCTTTGATGACCCTTTCGGCCTGTCTTTTGAGTAGCCTTTCCGACTGCTTTCTGTCGGCGATATTGTCGTCACATATTGCAAAATACATAATCGCAAAACCTTTCGTATATAACAAAAATGAATAATATGATATACGAATTGCCCCAAATTTCCGCAATTCTACAAACATATTATCATATAAAACTAAAATGTAACGGAGATAAACGTAAAAGAATAATAAAAAGAACCTGTACAAAGATTATCACCGGGATGCCGATCTTGAATTTCAGGTGCTTTGTCTTGTGCCTGAATGTGTACATGCCGATGAACATTCCGATACTTCCGCCGATCAAGGAGAATGCAAAAAGGGTTGCCTCAGGGATGCGAAAGGCGTTTTTACGCGCCCTTCGCTTATCATTTCCCATTAAGGCAAACCCTATAATATTTACTGCTGCAAAATAAATTAACAATAAAGAAAGTGAATCCATCGATTATTTATTGTTGGCTACTTCCTGCATCTTCATAGCGCGAACCTTTGAAGAGAGGCCGAAGAGGTTGATGAATCCCTCAGCATCGTGGTGGTCGTAAAGATCACCTGTCTTGAATGATGCAATGCTCTCGTTGTAGAGAGAGTAAGGTGACTTTGTACCTGCTTTGATGATGTTACCCTTGTAGAGCTTGAAAGTAACTTCACCTGTTACATACTTCTGAGTTGATTCGATAAATGCCTGCTCGGCTTCACGAAGAGGAGTAAACCATTTCCCTTCATATACTATATCGGCAAACTTGTTGCCCATATCTTTCTTCATTGTATAGGTATCACGGTCTAAAATCAACTCTTCAAGCTGCTGATGTGCTTCGTAGAGGATAGTTCCGCCGGGTGTCTCGTATACACCACGTGACTTCATGCCTACTACACGGTTCTCAACGATGTCAACGATTCCGATACCGTTCTCGCCGCCGAGCTTATTAAGAGTACGGATAATGTCTGAAACTTTCATTTCCTTGCCGTTAACTGACTTGGGAACACCGGCTTCGAAAGTCATTGTAACTGTTGTAGGAACGTCGGGAGCATCTTCGGGAGTTTTGCCGAGTACAAGAAGATGCTTGTAGTTGGGCTCAAGTGCCGGATCTTCGAGCTCAAGGCCCTCGTGTGATATATGCCAAAGGTTTCTGTCACGGCTATAGCTTGAATCAGCTGAGAAAGGAAGGTTTATTCCGTGCTGTCTGCAGTATTCAATCTCAGATTCACGTGAATCAAGTGTCCACTTGTCGTTTCTCCATGCTGCAATGATCTTGATATCGGGAGCAAGAGCCTTGATACCGAGTTCGAAACGGATCTGGTCGTTTCCTTTTCCTGTAGCGCCGTGGCAGATAGCAACAGCACCTTCTTTTCTTGCAACTTCAACGAGCTTCTTTGCAATAAGAGGACGAGCCATAGATGTTCCGAGAAGGTACTTGTTCTCATATACTGCGTGAGCCTGTACACAAGGAACTACGTATTCATCACAGAATTCATCAACAACATCAAGAATGTAGAGCTTGCTTGCACCGCAGCTTACAGCTCTTTCTTTAAGTCCGTCAAGTTCCTCTTCCTGACCGCAGTCGATGCATACGCATACTACTTCGTAATCAAAATTCTCTTTAAGCCACGGAATGATAGCTGTTGTATCAAGTCCGCCTGAATAAGCCAAAATAACCTTTTCTTTTGCCATGTTATTCCCTTTCTTCCACGTAAGATGGTAACTTTATTTTAGTAAACGGTGAATGTTTTTGACGCTTACTGTTGAATTTCTCAATTCCACTTACCATAATATACTCTCGGAAAATACAAAATGCAACACCAAAATGAATAAATATTAAAAAAATCAACAAATTATGCATAAATATTAAAAATGTATTGCATAATTCAATATAGGGTCGTATACTGAAAAAAGTTTATGTGCCTAATAATTTTAATGTGAGTTTATACATTGTAAAAAACTGAGAGGTTGAATAAAAATGATTAAAGTCGGAATAATCGGTGCTACCGGATATGCAGGAGCGGAAATTGTAAGACTGATACAGGGACATCCCGAGGCGGAAGTTGTCTGGTACGGCTCAAGAAGCTACGTTGATGAGAAGTTCAGCAGCGTATACGGTAATTTCTTTAAATTGGTAGATGCAAAATGCATGGATGATAATATGGAAGCTCTTGCGGATGAAGTTGATGTTATCTTTACAGCGACTCCCCAGGGACTTTGCGCTTCACTTGTCAATGAAGACATATTAAATAAGGTTAAGATCATCGATCTTTCCGCAGATTTCAGATTAAAAGATGTTTCGGTTTACGAAAAATGGTATAGAATAGAGCATAAAGCGCCTCAGTTTATTGAAGAAGCGGTTTACGGACTCTGTGAGATAAACAGGGACAAGATAAAGGATGCGAGACTTATCGCAAATCCCGGTTGCTATACGACATGCTCCATACTTACGGCATATCCGCTTGTAAAAGAGGGACTTATCGATCCGGAAACTCTTATCGTTGATGCACTCAGCGGTGTTTCCGGCGCAGGAAGAGGCGCAAAGGTTGCAAATCTCTACTGCGAAGTAAATGAGAGCTGCAAGCCTTACGGTGTCACAAGTCACAGACATACACCCGAGATCGAGGAACAGCTTAGCTACGCAGCGGGAAAAGATATAGTGATAAATTTCACACCTCACCTTGTTCCGATGAACAGAGGAATCCTTGCTACGGAATATGCTTCATTAAAGGAAAAGAACGGAAAGCTCCCGACTGCCGACGATATCATGGCAGCATATGAGAAATATTATAAGGATGAGTTCTTTATCAGAATTCTCGGTGACGGAGTTTATCCCGAGACAAGATGGGTTGAAGGCGCAAACTTCGTTGACATTGGATTTAAGATTGATGAGCGCACAGGAAGAGTGATCATGATGGGCGCACTTGATAATATGGTTAAGGGAGCTGCAGGACAGGCTGTTCAGAATATGAACATTCTCTTTGGGCTTAAAGAAAGTACGGGACTTGAGTTTGCACCAAGTTTCCCTTAACAGATAAAAAGAAAGATAGCAGGTGATACAGATGGTTCGTGCAATGACAATGGATGATTATGATGATGTTTATGCTCTGTGGATGTCGATTCACGGCTTTGGAATAAGGTCGGTCGATGATTCCAGAGAGGGCATAGAGAGATTTATAAAAAGAAATCCCGGGCTCAGCGCAGTTGACGTGGAAGACGGTAAGATCGTCGGAGCGATCCTCTGCGGGCATGATGGCAGAAGAGCCTGTCTGTATCATGTTTGCGTAAGCGAAGAATACAGAATGCACGGAATCGGCAAGAAGATGGTTCTTTTTTGCTACGAGGCACTTAAGAAAGAAAAGATAAATAAGGTTTGCTTAAATGCTTTTGTGACAAATGAGGTCGGAAACAAGTTCTGGCAAAAAATGGGTTGGACACTTCGGGATGATATGAATTATTACGATCATACCTTGAACGAAGAAAATCTTACAATCTTTAATAAATGATAATGGAGAACGGATATGGAAGTTATTAAAGGCGGGGTTACGGCTGCAGAGGGATTCAAGGCCGCAAGCTGCGAAGCAAACATCAAATACAAAGACAGAACGGACATGGCTTTTGTGTATTCGGAAGTTCCCTGCGTTTGTGCGGGAACTTTTACAAGTAACGTTGTAAAGGCCGCATGTGTTCAGTGGGATAAGCAGATAGTTGATTCGGGAAAGCCTATGCAGGCTGTTGTCATCAATTCGGGAATTGCAAATGCCTGCACCGGAAAAGAGGGCTTTGATGCCTGTGAAGCTACTGCAAAAGCTGTAGAAAAGAGCCTTGGCGTAGATTATGCATCTGTTGCCGTAGCATCAACCGGAGTTATCGGTATGCAGCTTCCCGTAGATAAGCTTGTTGCCGGAGTCGAGAAGATGAGCAAGACTCTTGATGGAAGTATTGAAGCAGGAACCGACGCTTCTAAGGCGATAATGACAACCGATACTGTGAATAAGGAAGTAGCTGTTTCTTTTGACATAGCGGGAAAAAAGGTAACGCTTGGCGGTATGAGTAAGGGATCGGGAATGATCCATCCCAATATGTGCACAATGCTTGCATTCCTTACAACCGACATTGCAATTGAAAAGAGTCTTTTGCAGGAGGCTGTCAGCGAGGTTGTTTCCGATACATTCAATATGATAACGGTTGACGGAGACACATCGACAAATGATACTCTTCTTTGCATGGCAAACGGCAAAGCCGGAAATGATATTGTAAAAGATAAGAATGACGATTACGAGACCTTCAAAAATGCGCTTTTCTATGTCTGCGAGTTTCTTGCAAAAAAGATGGCGGCTGACGGAGAGGGCGCAAGCAAGCTGTTTGAAGCCAAAGTTGTAAATGCAAAGACTAAGGAAGATGCGAAAACTCTTTCAAGAGCGATTGTAGGATCGAACCTTTCAAAGGCAGCTATTTTCGGATGTGACGCAAACTTTGGAAGATTCTTGTGTGCGATGGGATATTCGGGAGCACAGTTTGATCAGAACGACGTGGAGCTTTTCTTTGAGAGCAAAGCGGGACGCATAGAAGTATTCCATAAGGGAACTCCGCTTGATTTTGATGAAGATAAAGCACTTGAGATAATGAAAGAGGAAACGGTCACGGTATTTGTCGATATGCACGAGGGAGATGCAGAGGCGACCGCGTGGGGATGTGACCTCACATATGATTACGTTAAGATAAATGCAGATTACAGGAGCTGAGAAAATGGATAAGGATATGCAGGATGTGTTAAAAAAAGCGGAAGTTCTCGTTGAGGCGCTTCCGTATATTCAGAAATTCAACAGGAAGATTATAGTTGTTAAATATGGCGGAAGTGCCATGAGCAACGAAGAACTTCAGAAGAATGTAATAACAGATGTTACGCTCCTTAAACTTGTGGGATTTAAGCCTATCATCGTTCACGGCGGCGGAAAAGCAATTAGTTCATGGGTTTCAAAAGTCGGAAAAGAAGCTCAGTTTATAAACGGACTCAGAGTTACCGATGCTGAGACAATGGAAATTGCTGAGATGGTTCTCGGAAGAGTTAACAAGCAGCTTGTTACAATGGTTCAGGAACTTGGCGTTAAGGCCATCGGTATAAGCGGTAAGGATTCGGGACTTCTTCATGTAAAAAAGAAGCTTTCGGATGGAAAAGATATCGGATATGTCGGAGAGGTTGACCGCGTCGATCCAAAGATTCTTTTCGACCTTCTTGATAATGATTATCTTCCTATCATCGCACCTATCGGACTTGATGATAATTTTGATACATATAACATAAATGCGGATGATGCGGCTTGCGCTGTCGCAAAAGCTGTAGGCGCAAACAAGCTTGCATTCCTTACCGATATCGAAGGGGTTTACAAGGATATCAACGATCCTTCTTCGTTCATTTCGAGACTTACATGCTCAGAAGCTGACGCTCTTATTGCTTCGGGCAATATCGGCGGCGGAATGCTTCCGAAGCTCAACAATTGTACGGATGCTATCAGAAAAGGCGTTAATAACGTGCATATTCTTGACGGAAGGATTCCTCATTGCATACTTCTTGAGATCTTTACCAAGAAAGGTGTCGGAACAATGTTTATGGCAGATGACGACGCACTTGCACAAAATAACTGATCGTAAAAAATTACGCTGACAGGGAGAAATAAAGATGAGTGAAAAAATGAAGAATTATATTGAAGAAGCTGAGCAAGCGTTACTTCACACATATAACCGTTATCAGATCGTTCTCGACAGAGGAGAGGGCGTATACCTTTATGATATCGATGGTAATAAGTATCTTGATTTTGTTTCGGGAATTGCAGTTTTTGCTCTCGGTTACAATTACAAGGACTACAATGATGCGCTTAAAGAGCAGATTGACAAGATTCTTCACACATCAAATTATTACTACAATGTGCCTGCGATAGAGGCTGCCAAGAAGATAAAAAAAGCTTCCGGCATGGACAGAGTATTTTTTACAAACAGCGGAGCTGAAGCTGTTGAAGGAGCACTTAAGGCTGCGAGAAAATATGCATTTCTTAAGGATGGCAAGACAGATCATGAAATCATTGCAATGAATCACTCATTCCACGGAAGAACATTCGGAGCGCTCTCTGTTACGGGTAATCCGCATTATCGTGAGGCTTTTGAGCCGATGATCGGAAATATTAAGTTCGCGGATTTCAACGATTTTGAAAGTGTGCTTTCATGCGTGACCGACAAGACTTGTGCAATCATCATGGAGACTGTTCAGGGAGAGGGCGGTATCTATCCCGCAACCGAAGAGTTCCTTACCAAGGTTAGAGCACTTTGCGATGAAAAAGATATCCTTCTTATTCTTGATGAGATCCAGTGCGGAATGGGAAGAACGGGCTCAATGTTTGCTTGGCAGAAATTTGGCGTAAAGCCCGATATTATGACGACTGCAAAGGCTTTGGGATGCGGAGTTCCGGTCGGAGCATTTCTTATGACCGAGAAAGTCGGAGCAAATTCTCTTGTTGCGGGAGATCATGGTACAACTTACGGCGGTAACCCGCTTGCTTGCGCGGCTGTTAATAAAGTTCTTGATTTATTTAACAATGACAATATAATAGAAAATGTGAATAAAGTGGCACCTTATCTCGAAAAGAGACTTGATGAGCTTAAGGATCGCTACGACTTCATAGTCGACAGAAGAGGCGCAGGATTTATGCAGGGACTTGTATTTAACAGACCTGTTGCGGATGTTATTAACATGGCTCTTGAAAAAGGACTTATTTTGATAAATGCCGGATCCGAGATCATCAGATTTGTTCCCTCTCTTGTCATAACCAAAGAAAATGTTGACGAAATGATCGACATTTTGGACTCATGTTTGGGGAAGATATGAAATTTGAAACCAAAATTTTTTCTATATTTCTAATACTATGCATGCTGGCGGGCGTTTTTGCAAACTCCCGCTCAGATGAAAGCATATTTGAAGATTTTTCTTTCTTTTCAAATAAGACAACTCTGAGAGTGTGGTACACGGATGATGCCATCACTCCGTATCTTCAGAGTATGGCAATCAAGTTCTCCGAGAAGAACAGGGAGGCGCGTGTTGAGCCTAAGCTTGTTTCGGGAATGGAATATCTCGAAGCGGTAAATAAGGCATCTATGGAGAACAAGAACCTTCCTGATATTTTTGTTACAACAAACGATACTCTCGAGAAAGTTTATTGTGCCGGCCTTGCGCTTGAAGCCGATAATTCGGACGGATTTTTTAACAAGGTTCTTTTTCCTAAAGCGGCACTCGATTCCGTAACATACAAAGGTAAATATATAGCTTATCCTTTCTACTTTGAGACCAGTGCTCTCGTATATAACAAGACATATCTTGAAAGCTATGCAAAAGAGCAGATGGAAAAGAGAAAGAAGCAGGAAGAAGAGGCTGTACAGCAGGAGACTGCGCTCGAAGAAGGCGAGGAGAGTGCTTCCGAAGGTGATTCGGCCGAAAAAACCGAGGATTCGGAAAAAGCAACCGAAGAGTCGAGCGAAGCATCAAGTGAAGAGTCTCAGGACGATGAATCTCAGGATGAAGCCGGAGAGGAAAACAGCGGCGAGGGAGAAGAAGGAGAAGATTCAGAGGGCGAGGACGCGGAAGATGTCGAGATTCCCGAAGAAGATTTCTCTACAGAAGAGGTTAATGAAGAGATCAATGATATCCTTTCTTCAGATTTCAAATCGATTCAGGATATCATCAACTTTTCACGAAAGTACGATGCTCCGGAAAAGGTTAAGTCCATCTTTGAGTGGGATGTCAACGACATTTTTTATAACTATTTCTTCGTCGGAGCTTACATGAATCTTGGCGGTGACGCGGGAGATAATATTAACGTTGATAATATAGATCAGGATATAGCTATATATAACGGTAACACGATCAGTTGTATGAAAATCTACAAGCAGCTCAAGCAGTTCTTCGCTATTGATGCAAAAGAGACCACTTACGACGACATGGCGACAAGGTTCCTTAAGGGAGAAATCCTGTTCACCATTGCGACGACCGATATTTTCAAGAAGTATGATGAGATAAAGGTTAAAGACCCTCTTACGATAACTGCAGACGGCGGTGAATACTATGAGTATGCCGTAGCGCCCGCAGTACCGGAACTTCCGAACGGCTTGAAGACAAGGACCATGTCGGTTACAAACTGTCTTGTTGTCAACGGACTTTCGGAACATCCGGATCTTGCTGAAAAATTTGCAAGAATGATCTGTATGGATGAAAAAAATGATATTTACAAAATGTCACATAAACTTGCTGCGCATTACGGAATCGATTACGGCCAGGAAGGACTTAATAAGTTTGTAGATATCTATGCCGATTCCGTTTCCATGCCCAAGACTATTCAGACAAGTAATTTCTGGATGGAACTTGAGATTGCTTTTGCGAAGATCTGGGATGATGAGGATGCGGATTGTAACGCCATACTTAAAGAATTGTCAGAGAGTATAAAAACTCAGGTAATGGGGAAAGAGTATCACGATCAGCCGATACAGGATCCGATGGATACGCCTATTACCGCAGGACTTTCGGAAGAAGACGAAGAAGGCGATTAACGTATGTTAAATTAGCTTGATAAATTACTTAATATATACTAAAATAAAAAATGCATGGCGGGGACCTCTGTAATGGAGGATACATGCGAAAAATCTTTTTAGTGTTGTTCAGTTCGGTATGTTTACTGGCTGGATGCGCTTCGACAAAGGCTGAAACAGAGCCTGTTATGAACAAGATGATAAGTGATGAAGGAGCAGAAGCATATTCGGAGGACGATTCTGGTGAGGCTATCGTCGGGAGTTCGGAAGAATGTAGTTCCCAAGTGCTTATTGTATATGTATGTGGTGCAGTATCCGAACCCGGAGTATATGAACTTTCTTTTGGAAGTAGGGTAAATGACGCTGTTATTGCTGCCGGAGGATTCAGTGACGAGGCTGACACAACTTATGTCAATCTTGCTGCGGAGATTTCCGACGGTGCTAAATTACGAATTCCAACTCTCACTGAGACGGAAGAGATTAAGGGGAAGGGCAATGTCTTGTCGGAAGAATTTGATTCTTTTGACAAAACCGGACTTGATGTTGATGTAAAATCGGTTAACTATGAATTGATTAATATTAATTCAGCTACCGAAGAGGAACTTAAGACTCTCCCGGGAATAGGCGACAGCATAGCGGCGAGAATTGTTAAGTACCGTCAACAGAATGGAAAGTTCAATTCCATAGAAGATATAATGAAAATATCCGGTATTAAAGACAAGCTTTTTTCCAAGATAAAAGAATACATCACTGTATAACAAAATTATAGGAATGGGTGGATTATGAGTAAAAAAGTTTTGGTTGTTGATGACGAAAAGACAATTGTAAAAGGAATTAAGTTCAGCTTGGAGCAGGATGATTTCGTGGTTGACTGTGCTTACGACGGTGAAGAAGCCGTTGATATGGCTAAACACCATAAATACGACATCATTCTTCTTGATCTTATGTTACCTGTGATGTCAGGTCTTGATGCTTGTCAGCAGATCAGGGAATTTTCAAATGTTCCGATCATCATGCTTACAGCTAAGGGCGATGACATGGACAAGATTCTTGGTCTCGAAAACGGCGCGGACGATTATATCACAAAGCCATTCAATATTTTGGAAGTTAAGGCCAGGATCAAGGCAATAATCAGAAGATCTGCAAAGGCTACTCTTGATGATAAGTGCCTTCAGTTCGGCGATCTTAAGATTTATCAGGAGTACAGAAGAGTATTTATTAATGATAAAGAAATAGATGTAACAGTTCGTGAGTATGAGCTTTTGGAATATCTTGCGGTACATGCCGGAAAGCCTTATACAAGAGACATGCTTATGGATGTTGTTTGGAATAAGGATTGGGATTTCAAGGGCGATGCAAGAACTGTAGACGTACATATCAGAAGACTTCGTGAAAAGCTTGAGGCTAATCCGAGCGAGCCACAGTACATCAGAACAAAGTGGGGAAGTGGATATTATTTCCAGGCATAATCCACGGCTAAAAATATGAAACGTTATTTTGGTGTGATTTTAAGTTTTTTTAAACAATTAAAGATCAGTAACCTATTAAAGAGTCTAAGAGCGCGATTTTTCATAATTGTATTTCTTACAGGATTATTTTCATGTATTATAATGCATATTTTGATCCTTCAAAGTTATGAAGATCGTGCTGTCAATGTAAATTCAAAAGGCGTTCAGACACAGCTGAGAATTTTGGCTAATCACCTTATTACGAATGAGTATTTTACAAATACATCATCGGAAGTCGTAAATGCGGAGTTGGATATGCTGACTACCATTTACGACGGACGTGTGATGGTTATTAATAATGAGCTCAAAGTTATAAAGGACACTTACAATATCAATGAGGGAAAGACAATTATTTCCGAAGAAGTTGTAAATTGTCTCAAGAAGGGCTCAAAAGGGGCAGTTTCAAAGTATAACCATGATGACGGTTATATCGAGTTGGTTACCCCTATTATTCAGGCGCCCATTATTCAGGAAGGTGACATTTCGGATAAGAATGAGCCTACAGAGGTTGTAAGAGGAGTTATCCTTACAAGTGTATCGACAGACTCCATTGAGGCTACACTTGAGATTCTCAGCAGAAGAGCGATGACTATTGAGGTTATTATCGTTCTCGTAATCTTTGTATATGCCGCTGTTGTTTCGGCAACATTGCTGCAACCGTTTGACAGGATTACGGCTGCCATTAACGATGTTAAGGCAGGTTATACGGATGAACCTATCATAGGACCCAATTTCCTTGAAACAGAGCAGATCATAAAAGCTTTCAATGCGCTGCTTAAACGAATGAAAGTTCTTGATGATTCGCGTCAGGAATTTGTTTCAAACGTATCGCACGAGCTTAAGACGCCTATCACTTCGATGAAGGTTTTGGCGGATTCTCTTTTGGCTCAGGAGAATGTTCCCAATGAGGTATATAAGGACTTCATGGTGGATATTGTAAGCGAGATTGACAGAGAGGATAAGATCATAAACGATCTTCTTTCTCTTGTTAAGATGGATAAGACGGCTGCAGATCTTAATATCACAAGTGTGGATGTCGTTGAACTTGTTGAGATAGTCTGCAAGAGACTCAGACCCATTGCGGTTAAACATAACATAGAACTTACACTTGAGAGTAAGAGAGCGGTAACGGCAGAGATAGATGAAGTAAAAATATCACTTGTTGTTATGAATCTTGTTGAAAATGCGATAAAATACAATAAGGATAAAGGACAAGTCAAGGTTGAAGTTGATGCCGACCAGCAATTCTTTGTTGTAAAAGTTATGGATACCGGTATGGGTATTCCGAAGGAATCACTCGATCATATTTATGAGAGATTCTACCGTGTTGAGAAGTCAAGATCCAGACAGATCGGTGGTACGGGACTTGGACTTGCTATCGTTCGAAATGCGATCCTTATGCACAGAGGAACTATCGATGTAGACAGTGAAGTGGATAAGGGAACAACATTTACCGTTAAGATACCGCTTATTTATACAAATCAGAAGTAAGAGAGATATGTTATGAGAACCAGCTGCTTTATGAAAAATAGAATATTGTTTTGCGCAGCAACCATACTTACATCTGCGTTTCTGGTTTCATGCGGGGAAAAAGAGATCGAAGCAGACAACAAGATAAATGTGTTCTACGTGAAAGCGGATGAGTCAAGTATTGTGCCTGTAGAATACGAGCTTAAGACGGATCCTGCGAAGGATATGTACGGCGCGATCACTGAACTTGTTCAGAAGCTTGAGGAGAGTCCCGGAAAGAGTTTGTATGAGGCTCCCATATCGGGCGATGAATCCGGAGAAAAGCCGAGTGAAAAGAACGGCGATGTAGTCGGAGATGCCTGGCTTAACAGATATACTTACGAACACAGAGTTCTTAAACTTGAGTTTGGTGCTCAGTACGGTAAGCTTGGAATAACCAAAGAGGTCCTTACGAGAGCGGCGATTGTCAGTACATTTACGCAGATTGACGGTATAGATAACGTATATTTTTATGTTGGAAAAAAAGAAGCTGTTCATATGAATTTTGAAGGTGATGCCGATTCTGCGACAGACGATCCTTACGAGCCGGCACCTCTCAAAGATCATGCGGGAAATGCCATTGGCCCGATGAAGGGTGAGGATTTCATTTATAATGTCGACAGCGAGATAAACAAAAACAAGAAAGAGGAGATCACGCTGTACTTTGCCAATAAAACAGGCGATAAGCTTAAACGTGTATACAGATATGTTGTATATAACAGCAATATTTCCGAGGAAAAATTAAGGCTTGAACAGTTGATAAACGGTCCCAACACAAATGATGCTTTTCCTACGATCAATAAGGAGACCAAGATCAACAGTGTGAATATCAAGGATAAAGTTTGCTTTATCGATTTTGATTCATCCTTCCTTACTCAGTCAAATAATGTTACCGTTCAGGCTGCGCTTTATTCTATAGTAAATACGGCAACCGAGCTTCCCGGTGTTGACAGGGTTGTTATTTCGGTTGACGGAGATTCTTCGTTCACCTATATGGATTATAATATTTCGGGTGCATACGAAAGAAATGAGGATATTATTTCAAGATAAGGAGTTTTACATAAGTGAAAAGACCGTTATGTCCGGTTGCACTGGTCATTACGGCGATTGTCTTTATTTATCTTAGAATTTCTTTTACAGATTATTTATATCAATTACCTGATGGTATAGATGGGAAAACGGGCTTTATTACCGGCGTTGTTGCACGGAAAGAAGCCCGCCCGGATCCATCCGGTGATAGTCTTAACGTTATTTATGTGGTTCCACAGAATATCTCAATCGGAAAAATGAAATATGTAATGTGCAGTTTAAAAGAGGGAGATGACTATATTCCTTCTATTGGCGAGCACGTAAAGATACGAGGGGAATTTACTTCTTTTAAAAAAGTAAGAAATCCCGGAGGATTTGACAGTCGCTTGTACTATGCGACCATGAAGATTGCTTTCAGATTATTTGATGCGCAGGTTACGGAAACGGATGGAAAAAAAGATGTTCTGCGCGAAAAATTATATAATCTCAAGATGTTTTTCGAAAAGAATCTTGATAGTAATAAGGTGCTCGCAGAGAGCGACTGCGCTGTGTTAAAAGCCATGATACTCGGCGATAAAGCCTATATGGATGATGATATAAAGGATATGTATAAAAACAGCGGAATAATGCATATTCTTGCTGTCAGTGGCCTTCACATTTCCATAATCGGAATGGGGCTTTACAAAGTACTAAGGAAGTGCAAGCTTAAGCCTTTATTCTATACAGTGATCCCGATAATCGTGATGTATCTGTACGGGGAAATGTGCGGTATCGGTTCATCTTCGTTCAGAGCGATATGTATGTTCACGATGCGGCTTATTGCGCCGCTTGTAGGGAGAACATATGATATTTTATCGGGACTTGCGATGGCTGAGATACTTCTTATTCTGGACTGTCCGCTTTATTTATATAACAGCGGATTTTTATTTTCTTTTTGCGCGGTAATAGGTGTGACTGTGGTTCGCCCCGCTCTTGAAGATATGTTTGAGAAAAAGAAAAACGGAAAGCTCATGTTTTCCGGTGATGAAGATAATATTCTTTATAAAGGAAAGCAGTTCCTTCGCTCGGGATTTATATCCGGGATAGCGATAATGATATCCACTTTACCGATATATATGGCATATTATTACACATATCCGCTGTTTTCTTTGATATCAAATATGATTATAATTCCCTTACTCAGTATATTGATGGGCGTAGGAATCCTGTGTCTTTTTATGGTAGGGATAACAGGCGTTGTTCCGGGGATTATTGCGCATATAATTCTTCTTTTTTATAGAAATGTGTGCGGTGTTCAGACGTTACTGCCCGGAAACACGCTCTATATCGGACATGCGGGGACTCTTAAGATCGCATGTTATTGTCTGATCGTCTGTATCGGTCTCTTTTTCCCTAAATATTTATTTGGTAAAAGACGGCAAATTATGAATATTGAGAAGTACATAAGGATGGCGCTTATCCCGATAGCAACAGTTATTCTTGTATATAATCCCAAGCCTTCGCTGACAATCTCGGCTCTGTATGTCGGGCAGGGCGACGGCATCGTGATCGAAGACGGAAGAGAGCGGATTCTCATAGACGGAGGAAGTACTTCG